>Ga0256831_1000070_pt1 | contig 48209 bp, 47 predicted proteins | sample 132544metaG_FD_189087 | JGI IMG/M metagenome (GOLD analysis project Ga0256831, IMG submission 189087) | Hydrothermal vent microbial communities from Lau Basin, Pacific Ocean - 132-544 | ecosystem: Environmental > Aquatic > Marine > Hydrothermal vents | place: Pacific Ocean: Lau Basin | collected...
GCGAAAGACCACGACAATTTCACTCTGGCCTGAAAGCTGGGAAGCCCTGGATAAAATAGGTCCGTCCAGGGGGAAGGCGGTAGAAAAATTGCTCCGATTCTGGCAAGAGCACCATTTATAGAGAACGCACGGGTTAAGTGGCTGGCCGTGCCGAACCACAAAGATGATTAAGACAAAACAAAATCAATAACTTTTGAGGTTCGCCAGGTGAGCCAGTCCATCTTGAACCCATTGTTATACAATTTTACATCATAATAATATGAATATTTTTTGGTTTGCTGGTTACTGTTTGTTATTTATTTTCTGCATTGCACTACTCATGTTGGGGGTGGCATCTTTTTTAATGGATTTGTATAGGTCTGTACCCGCAAATTCTACGCCGAAAAGAAATGCAGTAAACAAAAGAACAACAAACGACACATAGTAACGATATGGAACATTATCAATAAGCCATTTAACAGTGACTTTTTCAGGACAATTTAAACTTGTTTCAGCATTGCAATCTTTATTGTTATTTTTAAGTTTTTCAGGTAAGTTTGGGTTACGTCTAAACCTCGTGATTGTTGAATTAATAACAGAGATAACACATTCGATACTATGTATATTTGGTGTATTTAAAAAACCTGTAAAACCATTTCTATAATGTTCACCGATCATATAGGAATATTTGTTTGTACCAAGATAATCATTAAGCAGGTCGCAGGTTTCTATAATAATGGTTCGATATGTTTTTTCGTCATCAATATTAATTAATAATCCAGAAGATGATTTTGAAAATCTTGTAATAATTTGTTCAAGATTCTTTTTTGTTTTTTCCAAGATATTAATTATTTTGTCGTGATCCATTTTTTATTTTTTTGTATAACGGCAGTAATCAGGGGCAAGCGAGGGAATGCCCCTGGACTTGGATGAAGCCTGGACGGTGGCAGCAGGAAAGCGGTTGAAAAACTGTGCTGCTCGCTTGTCCCTTGAATTACATTGTTATCTCTTTTATTTTATTTGTACGAAGCGTTTCCTCTCCGTGTCCCGGTGATAGAGAGGTGTAGGCCATCTTTTTTGTCGCCTGATGAGGGTTTAACGTACCCGAAATAGCAATATAGCGACACTTCCCCATGGTGGCTACGATGGGAAGACAGCGGGACTTTTTATTACGGATGTGGCGAAAATGGTAGCCGCACTGTGAAGGGTAGCACCCTTTAGGATGTCAGTATCCCCAAAACATGAACTGACGTGCAGGTTCGAGTCCTGCCATCCGTACCATTTTACAGGAAGATAACGCCACGCATCACCTGACCCAAGCGGCCTACCGACCAGCTTGACACGGAGGAAAAAGGATGAATAACCCGAAAGTTAAACCTGAAAAACCGAGATGCTTGGGGTCAGTGTGTATGCGATTGTTATATTCTTTAATTCGTATGCTTAGAGCGCAGGCCGACAATAAGAAAATAAACGAAACTATAGCCTTATCACGAGAAGCTCTTCACAAAGGCGCTGTTGTGCATTCTGGCGATATATCTACTGTAACCGATTCAGCTAGTGTCACGGAGTTTGTTTCTCCTCATTATGATGATTAATTTGTAAAAATGGAAAGCCATGGTCAATAGTTATCTCTTTTATGCTTTGTATTATTCCTTTGTCCTGTGCTTGTTGCGTGTCGAGTGTCTGGCCAATGGCGATATCCTTCTTTAGTTCTTCTAAGGAAAAAGAGGTGTTGTCGATGATATTGGCAATTACTTTCTCTTGATCTTTTTGTAGGGACGTGAAATCTGAATACAATTGCTCAACGGTTAGTGTGACATCTCTATTATATGTTCGTTTGGCACCGTGGATTAAAAATGTTGTTCCTTTTGCTGCGAATCGTTCTTCACCTGCAAGAAAAACATTAATACCACAAGAATCGATATTCCCTGAACCATGCATCACCACTTTAACATGAAGTGCTTTAAGATAAGAGTAAAGTATGAGGCCAAGATTAATGTCGCCACCATTTGAGGAGAATAAAATATGTAGTTCTTCTGGGGAATGTTTCTGTATTGATTCGGAGCATGTTTTTATGAATGCGTCAAACTGCTTTTTGTGTATTGAATCGACGAAACTAATATAAACTTTTTCAACCATAATGATGCCTTTTGTTTTTTTAATATAACGGTTTGAGGTCAGCGGAAACCGGCCAATGAGGCGGATAGATGAAAACCGCATGTTCCGGTTTTCCGCTGGAGCGATTTGTTATACAGCGCGTAAATTATGAAGATAGCATTACATGACCACGAAAACAACGGCTACCCGAATTTAGCCCTGATGAAGCTGAGTGCATGGCATAAAGCACAAGGTGATTCTGTGGAGTGGTTCAATGCTATGTTTTCCTATGACAAAGTTTATTCAAGCAAGGTTTTCACTTGGACAAAGAAAGATCCTTACTTGCCAAAAAACGCAGTTATAGGTGGAACAGGGCATGATATTGCAGCAACATTGCCTGATGATGTGGAAAAAATGATGCCTGATTACAGCCTTTATGATTGTGATAAATCGTACGGATTTCTCACCCGTGGCTGTATTCGCTCTTGTCCATGGTGTTTTGTACCCAAAAAGGAAGGGCGGATCAGGGCACACCAAGACCTTGAAGATTTTTTACAGCATAAAGAAGCGGTGTTGATGGATAATAATGTATTGGCTCATAAACACGGAATTGAACAGATAGAAAAAATGGCAAAAATAGGAATAAAGGTGGATTTTAATCAGGGTCTTGACGCAAGATTGATTGATAATGCCATGGCAAAATTACTTGGTAAGTTAAGATGGAAACCATCTATAAGACTTGCTTGCGATACGGTAGCCATGATTGAGCCGATCCGAAAGGCTGTCGAGCTGTTACGTTGGCATAACGCCACCCCATCACAGTATTTTTGCTATGTGCTGGTAAAAGATATTGATGACGCCTTGGAGCGTGTAAAATTTTTGAAGGGTATTTATGTGTACCCATTTTGCCAGCCTTACAGAGATAAAGACGGCACAGAACCTACAAGAGAGCAAAAGGCTTTCGCAAGATTTTGTAATCATCGAGCTGTTTTCCGTAGCACGACATGGGAAGATTATAGATTTGCAAAAGCTGTATAACGGTTAAGCTGAGCTGTTTGTGGATAATAAAACAGGGAATACGCTCAACAATGGAGGTTGTTGATAATGTGCGAGCTACAAAATACCGGCCAGGGTAACAAGTCCGCTCAAGCGCCTTGTTGGGCAAATGATTTCCGTGTGCATTTTTTTTGATTTATTTTTAATTTAGGTGTTGACGTTAATTTAATTATGGTGTACATTGTAATTAAGAAATGAGGGAAACCAAATTAACCTAAACGGAGACACAAAATGAAAAAAACAAAAACAACTTTAATAGTATCACATGGCCAATATGAGACAAGTGCTGTTGAGATCGTTGTTAATCATACAACTGAGCGTGGTTTAATGAGACGCGCTCGTCAGTTGAGCCGTGAGTATGCCGTTTATGGCGACAATTGGGTTGGGTGGATTCCAGCACAGGTCGCTATTGCATCAGATAATGATAAATGGGGAGACAACCATATAATAGGCGGTCAATGGTGTGAGCCTGCTAATGGTTGGCTGGAGCTATAAAAGATGACCACCAGCAACCCAAAAGGGGCAGGCCGTAAACCTGCCCCGCCAAACTTGAAAAAGAACTCAGTCCACATGAAATTGCCTCAATGGTTGATCGAGTGGACGGCAAGGCAGGAGCAGAGTCGGGCGGTATTGGTTGAGGAGGCGCTGAAAAAGGTGCATGGCCTCAAAACCCCTGCCCCGGACTACAATGATGGTGAAAAGTAAGCCCAACAGTGTTAATAAGCGGAAAGTAATTTCCACGTATTCCCCGTTTTTGTAAGGGAAAACGTGATATTGTGGAAAAAATAATAAATAAGGGTGGAAAAGTGGTAAATAGAGTTTTTTTAATTGGCAACCTGGGGGCTGATCCCGAAATACGGTACACCCAGAGCGGAACCCCCGTGGCAACTTTCAACATGGCGACTACTCGGCGTTGGAAAGACAAGGACGGGCAGCAGCAGGAAGAAACGGAATGGCACAGGCTCGTAGCATGGTCACGGCTGGCTGAAATTTGTGGCGAGTATTTTAACAAGGGCTCTAAAGTCTATATTGAAGGCCGCCTCCAGACCAGGAAATGGCAGGATCAGGGCGGTAGTGACAGATGGACAACCGAGGTAGTAGCAGAGGCCATACAGATATTGTCACCGCGAAAAGGCGATAACAGCGGAGCATCGCAAACGCCACTACCTCAAGGGGGTGGCGGAAACAACAACGTCCCTTTTTAGCAGTTTAAATATAGCACAAAAGATTTGGAGGAGTTGATTAGTGTTTAAAGATCGAACGGGAGTCGACCCTGACAAACTCGGGAAAGAAATTGCCAGGGTCTATAGGTCTGCAGCAAAAGCGAAATTCACAGGTACGCTTATCTTTAATTTTGCCATGAATTCCGGTGGGGTAACCTCCATACGGAGGGAGATGAAACCGTCAACAATCGAAATGTTACATGATGTGAAAAAATATCCAAAAGGAAGCATGAAATAAAAAAATTGACAATTAGGAAAGATATGGCAATAATGGAGCATTATTATAGTTAAATCTTTTTAGTTTAGCTGGATACCAAGAGCCTCCTGCAGCAGGATAGGACAACGGCCCAGTCTCGATATCGCAACATGCGGTGACGAGATTGGGCTTTTTTTTGGAGTTTTTTTCGATGGGTAAACTTTTCGACGCACTTCCTCCACATTATCAAGTTTTCGTGAGCGAATATGTCACACACGGGAAAGTTGGTGATAGTGCGAAGAAATCAGGCTCTAAAGCTAAGAACTTGTCTCAGGCTGGAAAGCAATTACTTAAAAAAGCTGAAATCAACGATGCTTTAGCTGAAATTAAAGTTGAATTAGCTGAATCTTTAGCCGCTAAACCTGAAAGAGTGCTGAAAGAACATGCCAGAATAGGGTTTTCTGATATCCGCAACCTATTTGATGATCTTGGCAGGCTGAAGCCGGTTAGCCAGATTGATGACGACCTGGCCGCTGCAATATCGTCTGTTAAGGTCGTGGCTAGGCAGACAGGTGGCGACGATCCTCTGGACGTTGAATATGTGCACGAAATTAAGCTGTGGAACAAAGGGACAGCACTGGACGCTCTGTCGAAACATCTTGGCCTGTTTGAAAAGGATAACGAGCAGAAGGGTGACCATACTGTAATCCTGCACGATCCAACTAACCCGGATGCAAAGGAAGAACCAGGGGAAGATGGCGACTCATAAGTACATATTTTCTCCGCCTGGGGGTGTTTTGAGCCGATATTATTATGATAGGTCTCCGGTTTCAATCATTACCGGACCGCTCGGCTCGGCTAAGACAACCACAACATGCTACAAACACTTGGCCTTAATGATGGAGCAGGCCCCGAGCAGGAAAGGCGTCAGGCCCAGCCGATGTATCGCTATCAGGAACACTTACGGCGAATTGCTATCCACCACGGCAAAAGACTTTATCACGATATTTGAGGATCTCGGGAAGTTTAAACAAGGTGGATCTGCGCCCCCAAGTTTTAAGATGAGGTTTTGCCTGGCTGACGGGACGACGGTCGACCACGAAATGCTTTTTATTGCCCTGGATAGACCTCAACATATCAAGAAACTCCGTGGCCACCAGGTGACATGGTTTTGGCTATCAGAGACAAAGGAGTTACCAAAAGAGGTTATCGACATGGCAGATCTCCGGCATGGTCGTTATCCCTCAATGCAGCTGGGCGGCGTGTTGCCAACGTACTCAGGGATGCTTGGCGATACAAATCAGTGTGACGAGGATCACTGGCTGTATGAGTTTCAAGAGGTTAAAAAGCCAGCAGGTGACCTGCCGGACTGGTCTTTTTTCGTTCAGCCCGGTGGTGTTAAAAAAGTTAACGGAAAATGGCTGCTCAATAAGCAGGCGGAAAACCTGGATAACCTGCCTGCAGGGTATTATGACAAGCGGATTCAGGGTAAATCAGACGATTGGATAAAAGTTAACCTTGGCAACGAGTATGGGTTTGTCATGGATGGTAAACCAGTCCATCCTGAATATTCTGATGGGGTACACTGTGTAGATAATGTTGATTACCTGGTAGACGTGCCGATAATACTGGGCTTCGACTTCGGAAGAACCCCGGCATGTGCCATTATTCAGCAGATAGGTGATTCCTGGTACTGCCTCGATGAGTTTGTAACTGTCAACATGTCTGCTGCCAAGTTTGCACCGTCACTGATCACATACCTGGCGCATAATTACCCGGGGGCTGGATTTATTGGGTGGGGTGACCCGGCAGCTGCTAATAAAGGTGAGGTGGTTGAATACTCTGCCATTGAGACGCTTAACGCATGTGGCATCCCGTGTGAGCCCTGCGAGACTCAAGACCCATTGCAACGACGGGCTGCGGTGTCTAACCCACTGACAGAGCTTGGAGTGTCTGGAAAGCCGCGTCTCTTGATATGCAAAAAGGCAAAAATGATAAGGAAGGGCCTGGCTGGTAAGTTTTGTTACAGGCGACTGCAGGTGGCCGGTGATGCAAAGTATATGGACGTTCCGGACAAAAACGCCTGGTCACATCCCGTTGAGGCCCTTGAGTATGGGCTGTTAGGCGAGGGTGAGGGCGTGGCCCGGCTGATAGCAGGTAGTAACCAGCTCGATTATCAGGAGCGGCCTAACGCCCCGTATTGATCGGGTTTATTATTAATAACTGAAAAGGAGATGTCTAAATGGCACCAAGAAAACAAACACCTAAAAAATTACCAAAGACAGGCAATGAGAAGGAAACGAAGTCTACCCCTGATGACAACGCTGGCAGTGATGGGCAAGGTGCAGGTGTTGACGCCACGGTAAACGAAAATGTTTCACCGGCTGCAGGTGAGGAAAAGGAAAATACTCCGGCTGCAGGTGAAGGTGACACTGGTGAGGCTGCAGGTGAGGAAGGCAAAGACGACGCGACTATCGTTTCTGTTGAGAGCAGCGAGCCAAGTAAAAAGGTGGCGGCTTCCTCTCCGTGGAAGACTGTTGCCATTCTCAGTGATGATGAGATGCAGGTTGAGGCCGTTAATATCGGAGCCTACCAGCGGTCAGCTATGCTCTTGCGATTTAGGGTTGACGGCAAGTTGACAGGGACTGTTATCATGGCGGATCGGCTGCAATATAAAGACCACGATGGATCAATTAAGGCCAGGTGATAAGCCGTGAGGATTACAGAGGCTAACCCAATATTGCAAAACCTGTTAAGCGATATAGCAGCGCAACCTCCCTGGAGGGGCGCTGCTGCTGTCGATATGGCATGGCGAGACAATATTCAGTGGACCAAGGAGCAGCGTGAGTATTATGAGTCGCTGGGCCTGCCAAAAGATCTTTTTGTTAACTTGATGGCTGCGGCTATAGATGCCGTAACAGGGCATGAGGCTAAGCATCAGGTTGACTGGATGATTATCGGTGCCGACGAAGCTCACGATGAGATGGCAGAGGCGATTAACCATAAGCTCAACGATGTGATGCGCCTGTCAGATGCGAATCACGCATGTTCTGAGGCTTATGAGTCTCAGGCGTGTGTAGGTATCGGATGGGTTCATGTCTGTCGCAATCCTGATCTATTAGGGGCCTCCAAGTACCTGATAGAGGATGTCCACAGGGACGAAATGTTCTGGGACATGCGGAGCAGGTCAGAGGATCTGCGTCGAGATTGTCGATGGGTAGCCAGGCGACGGTTTTTCGATCACGACGAGGCAAAATCTTTCCTCCCTGGGAAATACCACGAGCTTGTTGATTATACATATTCTGACAGCCTGAGCATGGATATCAGCGAGGAAGGAATACAATATGAATGGTTTGCCGACCTGAGTGAATATACAGATCCAATAGATTTGATCATGGATAACAATTCCGAGCGTAAAAGGATTGCTATCTATGAGGTGTATTACAAGGTTTTTGAAAAACGCGATTTGATAGCGATGCCTGGCGGCATGATGACGGAGTTTAAGCCGGGAAATCCTATTCATCTTGAGATGCTGGCGACAATGCAGGCGTCGTTACATAAAAGCATACCGGTAAATGTTGTCAGGGTCGCATGGTTTGTGGGACCGCATATTATTTATGATGGGCCAAGCTCTGCCCCTCACAATCATTTCCCCTATATTCCTTTTTTTGGGCCAAGAGAGGATTCTACCAACGCACCTACCGGCTTGTTGCGCAGGATGCGAGGACCGCAGGAACAGTACAACAGAGCTGTAGTTGAGATCCAGCGTATATTAAGGAGCAGGAGAATCGAAAAAGACTCAGACGCTTTGATCGGAATGAATGATCAGCAGGCGGTGTTTGAGATAAACAGGTCTGATGGAGTTATCAACCTCAAGGCCGGCAGGAAATTTCAGGTTATCAGGGAATGGGAAAAAATAGCAGTCCTTGAGAGGATCTGCGAACGGGCCCGTGGTGAGATTAACGCCGCTTCTGGTATTTATCAGACGTTTCAGGGGCAGACAGAGGCTAGTCAGTCAGGGATAGCGGTTGAGAGCATCGCCGAACTTGGAGCGCAGACGCTTGGCAAAATCAACGCAAACTATCAGCTGGGCCGTAAAATGGTCGGGGATCTGGTGTTCTCATATCTGGTTGAGGACATCGGCGTAAATCCTGAAGTGGTGAAAATCCCGCAGCAGATAGGGCAGGCAAAAAAGATGGTCGTGCTCAATGACGGCATTAATAACAGGGTCGCCACTTTCAGGGGGCAGGTTGCATTGCAACCGGTGCATACAAGCGCTGGTTACAGGCAACATGCCCACCAGCGCATAACCGGTATTATTGATAAAATGCCGGATGATTTCAAGCCAATACTGCTCCCGTTTTGGATCGAGAGTTCAGACATGCCAAAAAAAGAGCAGGCCATGAAGCTTATAAACAAAAAACTTGGCTACGAGGAAGACGAGAACAAGCGGGCAGAGATGGAGGCGCAACAAGAAAATGAAGCGCAACAGCAAAAAGAAATGGAAACCAGGGCTCTCCTTGCTGACATTGCGGAAAAAGAGGCGTCTGCAAAGGATAAAAAAGCCCAGGCCAATAATCACCTGGCTGATGCTCTTAAAAAACGGGTAGAAACGGCCAAGCTGTTAAGAGAGTTTAAACTGATTGGCTCTCCAGGCCAGCAGGCAGGGAGTGGAAGTGCTGATCAGGAAATGCAGGGAGGCCAGGCCGATCACTTGGCGAACCCTGTCCCTCGGGGTATAGGGAGAACGGAAGAACCGGCGCAGCAATACCCTGTAGCGCCCCACCCTGACAAGCGGTTGCAAAGCCTGTCCCGTGAGACAACACTGTAAAAACAAGGAGAGATTTTATGAGTACGGATAGTAAACTGGATGACATTGATAATCTGAGCCATGAGGAACTTGTCGCTCTTGAGGACAGTTTGATTGAGGGCGAAGAGACCGGCGGTGAAGATGCTGCTGAGCAGAACCAGACGGTAGTGGATAAATCCGAAAGCGATAGCGACGACTCGGCCGGCACAGAAGGCGAACAGCCTGCCGGTGGAGAAGATGCCGCAGAACCGGAGGTCTCCATACAGGACGGAGAACCTGCTACAGGTAACAGCGAAGAGGATGATCCCGTAAAGCACATAAGCCCACCCTCAAAGTGGGCAGCCGAAAGGCAGCGACGGCGGGAGTTGAAAGCGGAGCTTGATGCAGCTCGGGAAAAAGCGGCCATGGCTGAACAGATGGAAGCTGAACTTGCCGAACTGAAGGATAAGCTCAACTGGATAGAGCAAACCGTGGAACGTAAAGGAATTGATCTCCCAGACGGCCCCATGGAAGCGTTCTCTGACGAGAATATCAATGAAATACGGGATGAATATGGCGATGAGCTGGCCGACATGATGGCGGCTGCCGCTATGATCATTAAGAGGCAGGGTGGCGATAACCCCGGGAAGGCTATGCCAGATCCGGAGCCTGAGCCTGCTCCTGGCGAGAAGGAAACAACGTCAGCAGCGCAACCAAATGATGAGATGGTAAACAGAGCCATTTCTGAGGCGATAGAGTCGAATGATGATCTCTCTTATTGGAGAGAGAAATCGCCTGCGTTGTGGAAACTGGCTGTTGAAAAAGATGATCAACTCCTTAAAGATCCAGAGTACCAAAAACTCTCCTTTGAAGAGCGGTTTGAAAAAGTTGTAACAGAGGTGAAGCAGGATATCAAAGGCGGTACCGGAAAGGCACAGCCAGATCAGGCGGAGATGCCCGACTCGCTCACCGGTGCTCAAGGTGCCGCCCCTGCCGTTAACGATAACAATAACAATGCCTTGAACAAGATTCTCTCAACAGATGATCCGGATAAGCAGTTAGAACTTTATAACCGTTTGTCAGAGTCTGAACGAGATGAAGTTGACAAGGCGCTTAATATTTGAGGCCAACATGAAACTTGAGGATTTTTTAAGAATTCTGGTTCGGGTGGCCAAACATTTTGTTGCTATCTCTGAGCAGGAATTGAATAAGGGAAAAGCAAAGAAGTAAAAACGAAGTAACCACCCCACCCTCGCATCTTGTGCCACGGTGGGGTGAAGCCCGTCACGCCATAAAGGCCTCATGGGAATAGACAATTAACTCTCTATTCTACGAGGTATTATCATGGCAGATTCTCGCCAAGTCCTTGCGGACAGAATTGTATTCGGAGAGTGCCATAAGCAGCACTCTCTTCCTAACCTGCTCACTGCCGACGCACCGAGCATGATCAGCGCCCAGGATGGCAAAAAGCAGACCCCTCCAACAGCCCCTGTTGTTCAGATCAATGACCTGAGCAAAACCCATGGTAACCAGGTCGGTGTTACCATTATTCACGATCTTGTTCAAAAACCGTCAATGGGCATAACCAAGCGTGACGGCTATGAAGAGGATATCAGCGAAGCTACCTTTAAAATGCGGATTGACCAGTATCACCATGCGGTAAAAGTGCCGCTGATGATGGAAGCGCAAAAGGTTGGTTACAATCGGAAGAAGCTAGGTCGTCCGTTGCTGGCCAAATATCACGGCAATGTGAACGATGAGATTGCGTTGACCATGCTCGCTGGTGCCCGTGGCACAGCATCAGGCAGCGACCGCATACTCCCCCTTGCGTCTGATCCTGATTTTGCAGAGATCATGGTTAATGACGTGACTGCTCCCACCTATGACAGAAAATTCTATTGTGGTGATGCCGGATCAATCGACGGCTCTGACGGGGCTGCCATAACAAACGCAGACATCTTTACCGCTGCAGACACCAGAAAATTCAAAGAAAAAATTGAACTGATGTCTCATCCTCCCCAGCCTGTAAGTCTGGGCGGAAGCGACAAATCACCCGGCACCGATCCCATGTACGTTGCGTTTATCACGCCTAAAATGTGGACTGATTATGAAGCGTCCTCGACGGATTTTCAGCACTACGTTTCAAATGCCATTAAGCGTACTTCAGGGTTCAATCATCCGCTGTTCAAAGGCGAGATGTTCATGAAAGATAACATCCTCTTTCGCCGCTATTTGAAGCCTATCAGCTGGAAGGAAGGCGAATCTGTCAAGGTATGTGACAGCGTTGACGATGCGACAGAAGTCGATCAGGTCGTGCCCGCAGGCGTTAACGTGGAGCGTGGAATCATTCTCGGGGGGCAGGCGTTGGCCATGGCCTATGGCAATGTTCTCCCCGGCGGAATGGGTAACTTTAAGATGGACGGTGAAGTTTACAATCAGAATGCCTGGTGGCGTCAATGGATGGACTGGGTACTTGGACTTGCCAAGGTACGCTTTAAGGATAATGCCGGCCGGATGAATGATTACGGTGTTTGTGCATTTGACGCAGCTGTAAGCGGATAGCCGATCAGTAATGAAGGTTATAACTTGTGGCGCTGAGATGTTTTGTCTCGGGGCCACAATAATTTGTTTTTTTTGGGAGAAATACAATGCAATCACAGAACTATAAATCACCGGCTTGTGAGTCTGGAGTCGGTAACGTCTCCGCTGATGTGCAGTCCTATACATTTGCGGGCAATGAGCCTAACGGGACAGTTGTACTCATGCGCAGGATGTCTGAATACAACTCATACCTGCGGATTACCGCCATTGCAGAGTCAGGCATGACCGGTTCCATTGATATTGGTTATGCGTCACGGGACGAAAACCAGATCGACGATACCAAGTTTTTTAAGGATGCGATTGATCTGTCAGTGGCTAATCAGGCCGTAATTGCAGATGTCAGAGAAGTGCCTTTTAAGCATGATATTACGATATTGATTGCTACCAACAATGCTGGCAATGCCGATAAAAAGGTAAAACTGCTGGTTGAATTTATCAACACTGCCGGGTAGTTCGGCTCTGTTATTAATGACGCTGAGTATGGGCGGAATTTGCCCGTGCTCAGCGTGCAACGGACTGGTTAGGTAAAGAGATGAACGCACCTGATTTGATCAGTGAAATTATTGATATCGTTGACAGCGAACCGTACGATTTTAGAGATCTCATCTTAAAATATCTAAATCAATCCATTGTCTCTGTCTCTGAGACATTATTGCTGCCAGATCTGGCGGACGGTCACGAAGTTGTAACTACGGCAATAAATGGGTACAGCGCCCCGTTGCCTGATGACTACCATAAAGGCCTGTTTCTTGCCAACGTGGATGGAAAAGAAATTGATATTCACAAAGATTTAAAAACACTCTCAATGATGATGGGGACTGTCTCTGCCGGTAAAACAGGGGACGTTGCGGGTGTTGCTGTTAATGGAAAGAATTTAATTTATCAATCTGTCCCCTCCGCCGCTGTAGACATTGAGCTGTTTTATTATCGCAGACCTGGCGTTGTCGAGGATAAAAAAACAAGTTTTCCCGAGGGCCTGGCAAATAATGATGACTTTGACTGGTGCCTGATACATAAAGCCTGCAGCAAGATATTTAATAAAATTGAGGATGGAATAGAGGGGGCAAAGGTAAACACGAACAAGCATGAAGCGCAATTCAATGAACGATTGGCAAATCTTGATGTTTACGCATATCGAGAAGGGATTAGTTTTCCGGTCCGGCCAGCGTGTAATCTTCGGTGGTTAGGGTAAACCTTGAAAAAAATCTCTATATGCAGCGCTATTTCCGGCCTTGACACTATCGTTGATCCTGTACGGGTTCAGCATGACGGGACTGTTGCGGGTCTGTCGTCGTGTAGCAATGTTCGCATAGACAGGACTGGCCGAATAGGCATGAGGCGTGGAACATTGCTCAAGTTTGCCGGAGCGTACCATTCGGTGTTTTGCAACAATGGAGATACCTTTGTCGGGCTGAACTTTGATAACGACACTTCTATCATGCAGATCAAACGTGATCATGTGCATGGTGTCAGGAGCGGATTAACCAAGGGAGCTCGTATTTGGTACTGCCAGGTTGGTAGAAAGACCTTTTACAGCAATGGTTTTCAAAACGGATTTATTGAGGATGGGGTTTCTCATCCATGGCCAGCAGCAAACTATACCGGGCCGACAACCACAAAACAGTTTGCCGAAGCCCCAAGAGGCACCATGCTGTTCTGGTGGGCCGGGCATATCTTTATTGTGGTTGATAAGGCCTTGATGTGGTCACAACCCATGAACTACGGGACGTTTCGCCTCGACGCTAACCATGTGCAGTTTGATAGCCCGATACAAATGGTTAAGCCGGTTGCGGGTGGGGTCTTTGTATCTGATGCTGATGTGACATGGTTTTTCAGGGGAAGTAAGCCTGGTGAGTTTATCCAGGAGCTGAAAGCAAATTATCCGGCTCTGTATGGCAGCCAGGGCCTTGATTCTCCTGACGCAATTGATTTTGGCTTTGAAGTCCCTGGCCTGTGCGCTGTCTGGAATTCAGCACAAGGCCATTGTATCGGCCTGCCGGACGGTACGATGATGAACGTGATAAACAAAAAAGTGAAATATCCAACAGGGTATAACAATGGGGCATGTCTTGTCGATGGTTCCCATATCATAGCAACAGGTTATTAGGAGTAAGATAATGTCAGAAAGACGATCTACAGGGTTCCGGAATGCCCTGGGAACTGCTGGAGCAGGCAATTACCCGGACATTTTAGCCAATGGAGTTATTGGCGTCTTTACCGGGACACAGCCAACCGATGCCGATCAGACGGAAGCCGGAAGCACGTTGTTGGGGTACATGACAAAAGATGCTCAACCATTTATCCCAGGTCAGCCCACCAATGGTCTTAATTTTGAGGCTGCTACCAATGGCATAATGTCTAAATCATCTACCGAAACATGGCAAATGGTTGTCCTGGTTGACGGGTACGCCGGTTGGTTTCGCCATTATGACAATGATCGTGTGACAGGGGCAAGCACCACCGCTAAACGGCTCGACGGAGCTATATCTACAGGATCAAGCACGGAAATCACCATGGCCAGTACCAGACTCAAGGCGGGTGAAACTGTTACCCTTGATTCATACCAAATTGCTCTGTAAACGAGGTTATAATTATGAGCGGATTAACTAATTTTTCAGAAAACCTACTGCTGCAGTGGCTGTTGACTACAGACGCAGTTACCCGGCCAACGGCGGTTTATGTGGCGTTGCATACGGGAGATCCTGGCGAAGATGCGGCTTCAAATGAAGTCACGACTGCCATGGACTCTGACTATGTTCGCAAAGTCATTACTATGGCCACCCCCGCCAGTGGGCAAACAGCGTCTTCAACAGCGGTTTCTTTTCAGGTGAATTCCGGGTCGAGCGGATACACCGTAACACACCTATCTTTATGGGATGCGTCAACTGGTGGAAATCCTCTGTTTAAGGGGCCTCTTGCTGCTAACAGGGTGTTGGCGGCTGATGATATTGTTACTTTCAATGCCGGTTTTATTCTGGCCATGCTCGATTAAGGAGATAGCAGATGTTTTTTATTTCAGACGCTTTACGGGACCAGTTACTGCAGGCACTGGCGATGATGATGAACGGCCTTGATACGGTTGTGCAGATTTATGATGGCATTGTGCCACTTGACTCAAGTGCAAGTATTGGCTCATCAAATAAGCTGGTTGAGATAACCGTTGATGCCTTGGCCGCCGGGTATGTTTCTTTTGATATGACTCCTGTAGGCGGGACGATTGTAAAGACGGCCTCAGAGGATTGGCACGGAGCGGTTCTGGCCAACGGGACGGCCACTTATTACCGGGTGTGTGATGTGGCTGACACCAACGCAGCGTCTACCACGGCATTGAGGCTCCAGGGCAGTGTAGGCACGGTCAATGCTGACTTGCTGGTTAATGACGTTAACCTGATACTGGGTGATGACCAGCGGATTGATTATTTCACCATCGGGCTGCCAGAGAGTGCATAATGGGTTGTCCTTTTTACACGGGGAATACAGGTCAGGCTGAGGAGTGTACTGAATCGTTTGGCATTAACCGGACGCTGACCCCAGCAGTTTGGCGGCATTGCTGGGGTGACGATATTTTTATCTATGTCAATAATCCAGGTGATGGTGACTGGACAATAGATTCTGACGCTGGTGAGGACGTTATTTATGAGCTTACCTCTGGAGGAGAATACTACGATGGCCCCTTTCTGGTGTCGGGGCAAAATCATGTGATAGGATTCACCTACCTTGATGTCGGGGAATCTATAACTATTACCGTTACAAATGGCACTGATACAGATGTAATGGTCTTCCCCGTGGTGGCTTGCTGATGAGTTACGTCCAGAAGAAGCAGATTTTAACGGTTATCCCTGGTAATCCTGGCACCCCTGCCACGGCAGGCTCCCCGGCTGTTCCAGCACGTTGCGTTACGGAAAAGAACTGTAGTCCTGATTCCGGCCATTGGGAATATGAGTACATAGGGACAAAATATGTCCCCGACGGTTGCAGTATGGCCGAAAACCCGCCAGCAGGAACACCGAAATGTACAGCTGTTAAGCAATATGCAAAGGTCTGGGTTTCCGGAACGTCTGTTGAAGACTGCGATTATGTGACTACCTGCACCCCTGAACGTCCGGCGGTGCCTCCGTCTCCCGGTGTCCCTCCTACTCCTACCCAAATCGATTACAGCAATAATCGTGGCTGGAATACATGGTCACGGTCTATTTACAAGCTTGGCCTTGGGCAACGATTCACCTGTAAAATACCAGATGGCGGGTTTGAATCCTGTGCACTGGCGGTTGGCCTTAAATCTATGCTCGGTCATAGCCTTGGCAGTTTTAAAAATTCTGTCATTGTCGATCTTGGCGGGGTTCTTGCCGCTGATAATGGATCTGTTAATTCACAAGTACATCTTGGCTCACCTCTCGGCGGGGAGGTGAGGATTACCCGGCAGGAAAACGGGCGGTTAGTATACTCTTTTTGCAAAGGCTCAGTGGTCAAGGTGGTTGAAGGCGCTGACAACTTCAGTATGCTGGCCGAACTGTACGTTTTCACATATTTGAGAGTTGCACCTGACATGGTTGAGGATTCAGATATTACCAACGGCGAAGTTCAATACGGGGCTGCTTAGATGCAAGGAACTGGTACGCTCATACTGGCTGAGTCAAAAATAGTATTAAGTGGTTCAGGCAGCCTTGCTGCAACATGGGATTACGACGCTTTGTTGTCAGGCTCTGGCAGCAGCTTTGCAATGGCCACTTCCTCTAAAATGGGTTCAGCCACTCTTTCCGGGGTTGGGCTTATCGAGGGCAGAGCTTATTTCCCTTCCGGATCCAGTGTAAGTTTAGCCCCGTTTGCGGCACGGGCCTACAGCGGTACCGATGTGGCAGAGGGCAGAGCCAGCTTAGCCGCCCTTACATCAGAGGCCAGATCAGAGATTTACCAACCACCTCATGCTGTAACAGGGTACAGCAACATGCCTATTATGGGTGCTGCCGGGATTATGGTACGCAGTCGGTTTGGTGGGGCGTTTGCAAATATGAGTCCCTTTATCACGCAGGCATCCGAGGGCGCTTATTCTTTTACCACTGATCAACGATTACACGCTGTTACCAGCATAGCCTTTGACGATTCATTCAACTTCGTCATTCCTACAGGTGATTGTATCGGGGCGGTAGGCATAACCGAACCAAGGATCACCGGAGCATTTGGGGCAATCGGGGCCATTACTGTAGATGAGCCTGTTATCAATGCCTCCGCTTCACTGTTGCCGGTTATGGATGGAAGCTTTTCCATTGAAGAAATAACGATAACCGGATCAGCCAGGCAGCTTGCAGTTATGCGAGGCGACTATTCTGTTGATGATGTGGCTATATCCGGAACACTGCTTGGTGGACACTTGGTGACGGGCAGTATTGATATTTCTGAAATAGATATAACCGGACACATGAGCTTGAATGCTGTTGGCTATGGCTTTATTGACCTGGCTGAAATTGTCATAACCGGCCATACCGACGGCACCTTGTCAGACGATACCATTTCTTACACAAGAGGTTCAGATTGCCAACTTTAGACACCAATATGCTTAACCGGGCGACAACTCAATATAATAATTTCCCGTTTACTGAATACTGTAATACCGGCCACTGTCTCTTGGCCATAGGGCCTGAAGGCGTGTATCAGATAGGTTGTGGAACCTCTGACGGAGAAGAAAAAATAGATGCGTGGTTCCATCTGAACATGACCGACTTCGGCATCTCGAACCCTAAGAGATTGCGGTTTATGTATTTTGGGTTTGAGAGTGACGAAGATCTGAAGGTTACCGTTTACGCCGATGAAGTCGTAAAGAGGGAATATTTTATACCCAGTTACAGACCCAAGCAACAGCGCACCAGAATACCTATTGGCAGAGATGTAAAAGGCCGGTACTGGTCTTTTAAAATAGCAAACATCAATGGTTGTGATTTCTCTATGGACAGTATCATGGCCATGGTGGTGATCTTAAATGAGGGCCATGTATGACAATGCAAAATGAAGGCGAAAAGGTAACGATTGACAGGAGTAATTTTCTGCCAACGCCTGATGCCCCTTGGGATTTGGTAATATCTCGATTTGATGAGACGCTGGCCCTTGCAACCCAGATGGTTAACTTACTGGTTGGGGCTGATGGGAATTCTGGGTACCTGGGCGTACTCTATTCGCTTATTCAGGATGCGCCGTCCAGCAGTGTAATTGCGCCCAGCATTGACACCACACTCAATGCACCGGATAAAGCCTCTGTTCCACGGTTTGATTATAGCAAGTTAGTGGAAATTCCTGACTGCAATCAGACTGAGCCGGCCCTGATGGCTATCCCTACCCTTGATTTGTCGGGAATGATCAACACTGATCCGCCTGATGATATTACCAGTGCTGACATTGATTGGGCGGAAAGGGCTTATGACTCTGACATTTACGGGCCTGTGCTGGCAAAGCTGTTGGCCGACCTGGTTAATGGTACAACTGGCCTTGATCCTGATGTTGAGGCAGCAATTTACGCCCGTGGCCAGGAGCGGCAGAGGGTCGCAAACGACGAAGCATATCAAAAGGTGAACGAGGATATAGCCGCACGGGGTTTTACCTTACCTCCAGGAGCCTTAACAGCTGCAATTGGTGCGATTAACGCAGAAATACTGCGGCAAGACACCGACCTGAATAACAACATAATTGTGGCGCAGGGTGACCTTGCCCAGAAGAATGCTCAATTTTCTGTAACCTCTGCTTTACGACTGGAAGAGCTGATCAGGAACAGCTTTGATAAACGGGAAGATCGAAGCCTTGAATACGAGAAGTCTGTTGCTACCTTTGCCGTGCAGCTCTACTCAGAGGCAATCAAGAAATACCTTGCTGTGATGGAGTGGAACAGGACGTATGTTTCAACCCAGGTAGAGGGGATTAAGGCGACCAGTGCATATAACACGGCGTTGCTCGATGAATACAAAGCTAAGATTGATGCCTGTTCCGTGCGGGTCGATGCGGCCGCTAAGACGAATAGCAATGTAGCGGATATTTTCAAATCTGAAATGACTGGCTACGGCATTGAAGCAGACTCGTACAACAAAGATGCTCAAGTTGATATTGAGCAGTTGAAGGCTCGTATTCAGGCCGGTGACATGGAGCTGAGGGCGAGTATAGCTGAAGCTGAGAACATGATTAGCGGGTACTCCACTGCGGCACAGTTAAAGGAAAAAGTGGCAAACGATATGGCTACCCTTGCGGCTCAGTCTCTCCATGGGGCCTTGAATGCTGTTAACGCTGGTGCAAATATTGGATATTCCGGATCTGAATCGAGAAGTGAGCAATGGGGCCACCATGACAGCCTTTCAGAAAGCCATGGTTACGAACACGATCCTATAGAGTAAATTGATACTTCATCCTGCAAAAAAATATACCGGCAACAAGGAAGAGGCGAAACGGCTCTCAGGAAAGGCAAACTCGAACCTTGCCGTTTTGCAAAATCAGCTTGCCCTGTTGAAGCAGGATTCAGGGAGCAGGACAGTCCGCCTTGAGGGTGGCAAGTCTGTCACTGCTACCATAGATAACGGTCACCCCTATATTACGATGTTTTCACCTCCAGCTTATGGCGGCGAGAGCGATACAGAATCAACAAATTATTGGTATTTGTTCATTAAGGTTGATGGAGAGCTGCTCAGCTCTCTATTTGAGTTTCGACCGATCTCAGACGGTGAATTGGAATTGTTTGGGATTACCGGAGGGTCTTCTTCCCCTGCTGACTTCGGCGGTCATTTCTCTGTTATAAAACTCAGCGAGTTTGGTAATAATATATTAACTTTTTTAACACCTGCTGATACCCTCGGGGCAGACAGTGACGCCCTTACCGGCTGGGGTGGGGCTATTACCGACTTCGGCACGGTATATGCCGCTGATGAAGGTGATAAGAATTGCAGAATGCTTTGCCCTCATCAAGGATGGGGGATTAAGATAATACGTATTCCAAGCCATGACTTGGTTAACGCAGTGAGTCTTTTTTATTTGTCGTCTACTGTGGCACTTGCCATGGTAGACACTAAGCGGAATGACCCTCTTTTCCCCATCACGTATATGTCTATCCTCACAGTCGGGTCTGAGGATGGCAATGAAATTTGGACAAAATCATTTGGGTTCCTCACTTCTCCTGGTGGTCAACAATATAATACTGGTAATTACCCGACTTATATTTCTATATACCAAAGCGGAGTCTATATAATAGGCTCAACCGGCGTTTTCGGCACTTTGTTCGCAGCAACTGTTACAAAGCTATCACTGTCAACTGGTAGCCATTTGTGGTCTAAAAAAATTATTTTAGACCCTGTTGACGTGACCACCCCAATTGGCAATTTTACGAGGATGTACGGGCGTGGCGGCGTAATGGATGACCACGGGAACCTCTACACAGTAACGTTTTTTCAGCAGTCACCGGACGGCATCGCCAACAGAAGAGCGAATATCTATATACATAAAATAGACCATGCCGGGAACATCCTCTGGGCAATCGGTGAAGATATTGCCAGCGTAAGGACTGACGAGGCTGGAAATGCTTATTCAGGGGGGGCGGCGTTTATTCGGCCTCAGCTTCATTACGACACGACACGCAATGAATTGATTTACTCAAGGCGTTTGCCTGAAAAGCATTATCCCAACTGGGGGTGGACATTCACCAGTATCAACCCTGTTGACGGATCGTTAAAATGGAGAATGGATATTTCTTTTGGTGGCGTAGATTTGCCGCCTCATTTCACTGACAGGTATGGTATAATAGTTACAAGAGTTGAGATAACGCCTAAGTTTTTCTACATTTCAGGCATGACAGATGATTCGTGGGACAGGGGATTTTTAATAAAGCTGCCTCACACATCTGAGAAGTTTGGGCAGAGAGGTGTTTTTCTCATAAAAAATATAGTCGATGTTCACGGGGATGTTCCAGCCTGGCAGGCTCCGGCATATTTCCCAACTTTTGAAGATTGCAGCGATTGTTATAGCGAAAAGCCACCGCCATTTACGACAGAGCATATAACCAGTACCTTCTCCAGAGGTACTTCAACGGAATGGAAGACCAATATTATAATAGGTGAATAGAATGGGAAGTTACAGCATTTCTAACAGCAGTTGGACTCCAGATGAGAAGAAGCGGTTTTCCAGGACACCGGTAAGGCCGACAGCACAAATAGACAGGTTCAATTCAAGGAAAGGATCTTCGGTGCCGATACATCCTGATTACAGTGACAAAGAAGAAACAGGCCCTAAGTATCTTACAAAAGAATCAGGAATCGGGTGGAAGAGTCGAGCGGTTCTTAATAAACAGATTGGCGCTGATTACAGGCAGCAAATGACGGAGGACGGCGCGACCAGCAGAGCAATGAATCGTGATGAGACTACGCTGAAGAATACCGCTCTTGCCGGGTTAAATACGCTGGAAAATACCAGGTTGAACGGTGCAAACACATTAGACAATACCGCTCTTGCCGGGTTAAATACGCTGGAAAATACCACGCTCAGAGGAAATCTTGATTCTGAAAAGGCCGTGCTTGATGATCGACTGACCAGGGGGCGGCTAAAGGAGGCGGATGTGCGTGGTCTAGGCATAGATGCCGTGAAGTCTGGCCTCAGTGGACCAGAGGTTGAAGGCCTTGTCAACCAGAATGGATCGCAGTTTGTATCTGGTTTGAGATCTGTTAAATTCCCGCAGCGAAGAGCAGACCAATACAGTTTTGAAAAAATTGATAAATACGCCGATGACGGTAAAGGGCTGGGGCCGGTCAAGGTCGGGCAACGGCTAGTGAGGACAAACAGGGCAACAGGGGAAATATCTGAGCCTGAAATTACTGGCAGCCTTGGGGGACTAAAAGATGTTGGGAAAGGGCCTGATGTGAATTCCAGCCCATACAGCAGTGACGATGTTGATATGGCGAGGATCACCCTTGGGCCTGATTTTGACCCGGCAAACGCCTCTGAAAAAAATAAAGCATATTTAGCAGAGCTGAACAAGTCCAACCCTGACCTGTTTCGATACATAATGAGCCAGCATCGGCCAGGAAACGTGGTGCAATAGTTTATGTTTGTCACAGCATGTCCGTTCTGCTATACTAAATAAAATCGAATAAATTATCGGATACTAAACGGTCCTGAGAGAAGGAAACCAATTTTAGCCCGATTGAGCGTAGATACCTGCGTTCAATCGGGCTTTTTTATTTTCTGGAGATACCACAATGGGAGATGTTTTCGACGACATACTTTCCGAGCAAGGGGCAACACAAAGAAAACCTGACGTGTTTGACGAAATATTGTCAGGGAATAGCGGTGCAAATAGTCACAGGCTGGGCGCTGTTGCCCAGGGGCCGGTAAGTGCTGGTGGCCAGGGGGCAAAGATGGCTTCAATGGTCAGTGCCGCAGAAAATAGAATTGCAGACAACCCGGGCGGTGGCCGCATGGTTGAAGCACAGGTTTCGACGCCAGCAGCGGAATCACAATCATTAGGGCAGACACGCCTTGGAGACGTGGGGTCTTTTGCGCCCACCCATTCACCCGTTAATGAACGTGCTGCCTCTACTCTTGATGAGGGCGCGAGCAGGGCCATACAGGAGAATGAAGGCGGTGGCAGGATAATCAGAACCGCCGGTGGCCGCAAGCGGTATTCAGATCGGGGCGATCTCGAAGAACAGCCTGCAAAACCCATTGATAACCGTAGCAATTGGGAAAAGCGAGACACGTCAAAAGATAACTTTGCTCAGAGACTGTTCGCCCCGGTAATGGCCCGTAACGAATTCCAGTATAAAAATGCAGATGAGCTCAGTCCTGAAAAACAGCAGGAACAACTTAATTACCTGTTCAGCGACACCAATCCTGATTCATACGATGCGAGCGGAACCCCTGATTACACCAGTTTCATTTCCAAGGCCCAGCACCACGGGTACGACGGAAAGACGATAAAAAAATTCCTCGATACGTCAAGCAAGGCCGATATCCCGCTTGCTCCAACAGGCGACGGTTTTTCTGGCGGCGTTGCTGAGGTAGGACGTGCCGGGGCTCGTGGGCTTGCCAAGGGAACAAAAATGGTTGCGCAGTCTGGGCAATGGTTCACCCCTTCATCTATGGAAGAAGAGGGTATATTTAAGGACGCTGTTGACCGCATAGAGGCCGTGATAAAGCGCAATCCACAGCTATTTGCAGAGTCTGAGAAGAATAAAGACAGATCGTGGTACAACCCGATGAAGGCGGTTGTCGGCGGAACAGAAATGGTCAGCATGATGGCTCCTGGAATGGTCATGCCAGGAGGAGTTGCCGGGCAGTTTTGGGGGGCAATGGCCCAAGAGAAGTATGACGAGTTGGCCAAAAAGAAGCCCGGCATGTCTGAAGCAAAGAAGATCGCCTATGCCACTGGGGAGGGTATTGTTCAGGGTGGGCTCGAATGGCTGCAAACCAAGATACCAGCGGGAGTTCTTGGCAAGTTTATCCCCGGGAAAGCTAAAGGCGATATTATCAGGCGAGCCGCAGGCATGGTCAAGACAGGCAAGGGTAAACTTCTTGGAACCCTTGGAGTGGCTTATCTTGGCGAGCTTGCAACTGAAACTTCCCAGGATATGGGAAGCAAGGAGCTTGATTATTTTTCAGGACTTGAGAAAGAAGGTGTAAGCCTGCGTGATATAGGTGAAAGCCTGAAGGTTAATGCTGGACCTGTTCTTTTCACTACATTCGCTTTGTCTGGTCCTGCTCATATTGCTGACAACCGGAGGCGAGAGCAGATAAAAAGCGTTTTGACCGCCAGCCCTGAAATAGTTTCCAGGCAAGACAGGATTGCAGCGGTCAAGGCTGTATATGATTCAGTTGCCGAAAGTGACAAGTCGCTTGCTAACGAATGGTTGAAAGAGGCCTTACCCATGGCCGAAATGAACCGCCCTTTGGCAATCCCAACAGATGATAAATATCTGAACAGAAAACCTGATCCGGGGGCGCTGGAGAGGAATAGGGCTGTTCTTGATTTAAAGAAACAGAACCTGCCCACCCGTGACCTGCTGGAGATGAAAAATAACCCAACTGATGGTGGTGTCTCATCAAGTGATATTGACCTCATTCTTGAGGAGAGATACGGGGAAATGGGCGAGATGTGGGATGCCCTTGACAGCGAGATGGAAAACGACCCCATAGGTCGAGCCGCAACCGGCTCTATCCGTGACGCTCTGAACGAATTGATTGGCGAAAGAGCAGCAGAACGGGACAGGGCCCAGAAAGCGGCGGACAGAACCGCCATGGATCAGGGACTTGCCGAATACAACCCTGAAGCGCCGTTCCCTGAAAGTTCTCAACGGAAATTGTTTTCTACCCCTGATGTATCTTACAGGGACGTTCCTGTTGATACGGAAATCAACAGTGATCTGAGTAGCGAAAGCGGCTCAACTAAAGAACCAGCGCAAAGCCTTGACAACTCCGAGCTTGACAGGCTAGGCGAAGATCTCTCGAAGTCCGGCGCAAGCAAGGAAACCGTTCATACTGTTCAGGCCGTATTGTCTGATATCAATACGGCTGATCCCGGCAGGCTTGCAGAGATGAAGGCCAACATCGGGAATGACCTTGGCAACTACAAAGAGTTAATTCCTTTCAGCAAGGTTTTTGAAAGGGCAATATCTAAGAGGGAGCAGGAGCTATCAGGTGCTTCCACTGTCGCCACCAAGAGTGAAGACGTGGAAGCACCTGATACTGTGGACGGCAAACAAGAACTTGCAGGCAAGGCGTATCCTCATGATGGCGGCTTTTCTCCTGTTAATATCAACCAGCAGGATAAAAACCTTCTACAAAGCGAATTGGCAAACGATTTTATGGATTCTTCGCGGCTAGTGCAAGATGCAGAGAATGCTAAAAAAAGGCGGCGCAACTTTGAGAAGTTACAGCAGGGATATGGTTCAGATGTCACTGGCCAAACCAATGCCGACGAAGATCAAGTCCAGGCCGTTGGAAACAAGGCCTCTGTCGCTCACGGGCAGGATGTCAATGTTAATCCGTCTGATGCCCAGAAGAAAGCTGAAAATTATAAAAAAGCCCATGTGCGCCTGGATGGAATGGATATTTCCATAGAGAACCCTGCGGGGTCAACCAGATCAGGGACAGATAAGAGCGGCCGGCAGTGGTCACAAAAGATGAAACACGACTACGGTTACTTTAAAGGGACTGTTGGTTTTGATAAAGACCATGTTGATGTCTTCTTCAAAGGTGGCTACAAGGGCGGAGCCAAGAAGGTCTATATCGTCAACCAGTATGACGGAAACAAATTTGACGAGCACAAGGTCATCATTGGAGATACCACCAAGGCCGGAGCTTTGAAAACATACAACGCCAACTACGAGAAGGGGTGGAAAGGCGGAAAAGATGTTGTTGAAATGTCAATGGATGATTTCAAAGAATGGGTGAAATCAGATGCGCCGAAACAAGGGCCCGCTGTCGGCAAGGTGACTCTTGGAACAAAAAAAGCAAGTAAGCCCGGGCAGGTTACAAAAAAACTCACCAAGCGACAGCGGGAAATAATGAACTGGCTCAATGCCGGAAACTCTTTCAAGGATTTTGATATTGTCCCTGAGAAGAAACAGCCGATTGATACAGGATACCGGCCAAGCCCAAAAGTTATCGGTAACCTGATTAACAAGGGGCTTATCGAATTCCTTCCCAATCACGGTGAAAATGGTGAATGGTATTCCGTAAAGGTGATTGAGCGTGACAATATGCGCAAGGTTGACACGGAGATCACCCGTGGAAACGAAAAACCAAATCTCACGTTACGGGCAGAGGCTCAGGAGGCATTAAGCAAAAATCTACCAAAAGAAACAACAAACCAAGAGGATTTTATTCTTGCTCCAGGTGGAGGTCTTGATTTTGGAGAGATATCCAGAGAACAAGCAAATCTCATGCGTCGGCAAGCTGGAAAAATCAGGTTACAGCAGGGGCGGGATGACGATACTGCCCGTTTCGGGTTGGTTCACATTGAGAAGAGCCATGCGAATGACTTACCAGAGGTGAAGGAAGGCAATGTGCCTGATCTCGTAAAAGATATTGCGACCAACTTTAATGAGATTTGGTCGGCATATGCAGGACAGTTGTTGTTGGTGAAGAGAAATGGTTCTGACAAGATTGCCTACATACAACTCAAGCCATCGGAAGATGCAGACTTTTACACCGTAAATACAGTTTTCAGGTCACGAAAGCATAAAGGTAAAGAATTGCTTTGGTCTGCTACGCACGCACAGGCCGGTTCGACCGACAAGAACCCCGATTTTGCGGAAAACCCCAACAAGGCCGGTGGGGAAGCCCCAAACGTTACACCGGAAAGCAAATCTTCTGTTGATAATGTATCCTCTAAGCACTCACAAGTCAAGACGGATCAACGGGAAACACCGACAGGCGACAAGGCAGTTGTCACTACGCAAAATGAAGGGCCTGATCAGGCTGTTGCAGACAACGTAAAAACAAGCCTTGAACAGCATGAAAAAATTACATACCAACAGCTTTTTAAATGGGCTGATGATGCTTACGGCGGAACGCAGGGAGAGAACAAATACACACCTAAAGACGCCTACGACGCCTTAGAGCTTGGTATTAATCAGTATATTGACAGCACCGCAAAGTTGAACCCGTCAGCAACGGAAAACCCCTCTGCTGCTCTTAATCTGCTTGCAGAAAATGTGATGTCGCTGATACCTACGCAATCAAAGCGAACGGAAGAAATGGACGAATTTCAGCAGTTTTCAACACCTCCACCGCTTGCTTATATGGCAAACTGGGTGGCCAAACCACAAAAAGGTGAAACATACCTGGAACCAAGTGCAGGCGTGGGCGGTATCGCAGTTTTCGGAAAGAATTCAGGGGCCAACGTCGTTGTTAACGAACTCTCTGATCGCAGGCGTGGCCTTATCAGGCAGATGGGCTTCGACAGGGTGTTTGGCGAAAATGCAGAACACTTGAACTCTATTTTACCAGCAGATGTAAAGCCGACGGTTATTGTGATGAATCCGCCATTCTCTGCCACTGCTGGCAGGATACAGGGGAAACGTGCGACGCAGGTGGGGGCCCAGCATGTTGAACAGGCATTGAAGCGCCTGGAACCAGGGGGGCGGTTGGTTGCCATTGTCGGCGAGGGCATGGCCATGGATAAGCCTTCTTTTAGTGGCTGGTGGAACAAAATAAAGGATGAGTATAATGTCCGGGCGAATATTGGGCTGAGCGGCAAAGGGTATCGTAAATACGGCACCACATTTGACAACCAGATGCTGGTAATTGACAAAACAGGACAGACAACAGATAATATAGTTACCGGGAAAGTCGACAGCCCGGCTGACCTTGTGCCACTACTGGAGGGCATACGCAATGACAGAGAAAACGTTCAATCGCGACAGGTTGAGCAGGATAGCAAAGAAAAAGCTGCAGGAAGCAGGAGCAAAGGACGAGTTTCTGGACCCGGACCGGTGGTATCCTCTCAGCCTGATGAGATGGGGCCTGGAAAACGGTCTGGACATGAAGGAGCGAACGACATATCTCAACATCCTGGAGCTATATCTTCCGTTCGAAGATCCGCGAAAGATACACCAGTTCATGGCGACAGCGGACAATATAGAGGGGGACAACCTGCAGCATCTTCTAAAAAAGCAAATGACTCCAAAAGAAGCGGCATGGGAGCTGTTGGACGTGCTGGAGACAGCGATAAAGGCAGCCCCGTATCCGTACAAAGATCCGCTGCCGAGGATATACCACGAGAGCTGCGTGTAGACGTTGCTCGGAATAGTGAATACTCTAACGTAAGTATTTCAGATTCTGTTTACGAAGAGTATAAACCTGAAAAGGTAAGAGTTCCTGGCGCAAAGAAGCACCCTGCCCCGCTTGCTCAAAGTGCGGCCATGGCTTCAGTATCGATGCCTGATCCTTCATATTCTCCAAAACTTCCGAAAAGAACAATTAAGTCTGGGGCGTTAAGCGATGCACAGCTTGAAGCTGTTGTTTATGCCGGTCAGGCGCACACGAGAGAACTGCCAAACGGTGAACGGCAAGGGTTCCTTATTGGTGATGGAACCGGCCTTGGCAAAGGTAGAGAGGTCGCAGGCATAATCTGGGATAACTGGAACCACGGACGAAAGAAGGCGGTGTGGATCTCTGAAACAAGTAATTTATTTAAGGATGCAAAACGTGATATTGCCGGTATAGGATGGGATTCGGATGTCATTTTCCCTCATTCAAAAACAAAGGCCACAGGATCACTTCCCACTGGAGATGGGGTGTTATTTACAACATATAGCACGTTAAAGTCATCAGCAAGGGGCACCTCTGCCAAACCAGGGAAAACGAGGCTACAGCAGATAGTGGATTGGCTCGGAAAAGACTTTGACGGGGTTATTGCCTTTGACGAATCGCACAATATGGGAAACGCTGTTCCTGTGAAAGGGAAAAGGGGCAATACTACCCCCTCCAAGATGGCATTGGCAGGGGTGGAACTGCAACAGTTGTTGCCGAAGGCAAGGGTAGTCTACCTCTCGGCTACAGGCGCTACTGAGATTCAAAACTTTTCCTATGCCGAACGTCTGGGCTTGTGGGGAGAAGGGACGGCATTCTCAAACAAGATGAGTTTCATTGATCAAATTTCTTCCGGCGGGACAGCAGCTATGGAGCTTATCGCCAGGGATATGAAGTCAATGGGGGTATATCTTTCAAGGTCTATCAGTTATGACGGTGTGGAATATGACAGGGTTGAACATAATTTGTCAGAAGATCAATATAAAATGTATAACACTGTTGCCGGAGCATGGCAGACCGTGTTGCAGAATATAAATGAGGCCATAGGCATTACCGGGGCAGATAATCGCGGCAGGGCTAAGGCGATGTCAGACTTCTGGGGCGCTAATCAACGGTTTTTCAGCCAGTATATCACTACATTGCAGATGCCATCTGTTCTCAAGTCTATTCATGATGATATTAAAAATGGCGATTCTGTTGTAATTCAACTGGTGAACACCTTTGAGGCTGCGACTGAACGAGGCCTGGCTAAACTTGATGAAGGGATGTCTATTGAGGATCTTGACATATCTCCTTTTGACGACCTGATGCTTCTGGTTGAACGCAGCTTCCCCGTCACGCAGTACGAGACATATACAGACGATAATGGAGCAGAGAAAAGCAGGCCGGTACAAGACTCAAAGGGTAATCCTGTCCTCAATGCAGATGCGGTAAAGATGCGTGAGCAACTGCTTGACGAGCTTGGCTCTATCAGAGGTGAAGTTGCTGACAATCCCCTTGACCAGATTCTTGATGAGTTTGGTGTCGATAATGTAGCAGAGGTGACCGGCAGGAAAAGGCGAGTTGTCTGGGTGGAAAAAGACGGGCGGAAGAAGCGAGTGATCCAGAAAAGAAGTAAGGCCTCTGGCAGGGCTGACACACAAGACTTTATGGATGACAAGAAACGCATTCTCTTCTTCTCTCAGGCTGGTGGCACAGGTAGCAGTTATCATGCCGACAACACGGCAATCAACACAAGGAAGCGTCAGCACTATCTCCTGCAGCCTGGGTGGAGGGCAGACCAGGCCGTTCAGGGCTTAGGGCGAACCCACAGGTCGAATCAAAAGCAGCCGCCACGGTACAGGCTTGTAACTTCAAACCTGAAGGGACAGAAGCGTTTTCTCTCTTCCATTGCCCGTCGCCTTGAACAGCTCGGAGCCCTGACCAAGGGGCAGCGGCAAACAGGGAACCAGGGGATATTTAGCGAACGTGACAATCTGGAAAGCCCTTATGCTAAGGATGCTCTGCGCAAGCTGTTCCTTGATCTTGACAGGGGTCGAGTTGCAGGAATAACAATGGGCGAGTTCGAGAAGCAAACAGGACTCAACCTGACGGATAGTGATACCAGCAGACTGAAAGAAACACTCCCTGACGTTATACAGTTCTTGAATAGAATCCTAAGCATGGATGTCGATAGCCAGAACACGGTATTCGATGAATTTTCACAGAGAATCGATGCTGTACTTGCTGCCCATGCCAAGGCCGGGACGCTTGATGTTGGCATGGAGACTCTTAACGCAGAGAGTGTGCGAAAGGTAAAGGAAATACCTGTCTACACCGATAAACTATCTGGTGCTGAAACTCGATATGTGAAATTGGCAGTAACAAATCCTGCGCAGCGGTTGTCTTTTGTAAACTCCAAACAATATGCCAACGATGGATATTATCAGAACAAGATAAGCGGGAAGACATGGGCTGTTACCAGGAGAATGTTGACCAACAGGAAGACTGGGCAGGTTGTTGATACTATGGTGTTAACTTCTCCAACTTACAGAAAACAGAACATTCCATCCTCTGAGTTCGGGGAAAAGAAATGGAACAAACTCAAGAAAACAGAGGCGAAAAAATACTGGAATGATGATCTTGATAGTGTCCCGGCAACAACAACCTCTACAGAACACCTGATAACAGGAGCATTATTGCCAATTTGGGATAAGCTCAGCGGTAACCCTCGTATTATGCGGATACAGACAGACGATGGTGAACGGATGATCGGGCGAATGATCCCTGATGAAGCACTTGATAGTGTGCTTGATGCTCTAGGGGTAGATTCTACAGGGGCAAAGACAACTATCGATATGCCTGCAGTTGATGTATTCAGCAACGTCATTGACGGAGGAGATACAATCAGCCTCGCTGACGGCACCAGAATAGAGCGTCGCCGGGTATCTGGTGAAAATAGGATTGAAGTTAAAGGCCTCAATCGAGCAGATTTTCATAATCTTGAAAAGTACGGCATGTTTTCAGAGAGGATCAACTACCAGACAAGATACTTCGTTCCAACAACAAAAGATGGTGTGAAGATTATAGAAAAATTGACGGTTCGTAACCCTATATCAAGCGTTAATGGGAGAAAGTCCTCTAAACCTGCGGAATTATCTGTTGATGGCGATGGCGCAAAGAGCACACCCCTCTACTCCAGGGCTGGAAAGAGATTGGCCGTCCTTGATAAAAAAGTATCGGCAACCAGAATCACGCTCAACAAAGCAATCACCCCGCAACAGGCAAAGCGCATTTATAATAATAAAATCAAGGGGACTGAGCAGGTAAATAATGATACAGGGTGGAGCATAGGGTTTTCGGCCAAAGGAAGAGGCAAGGCTTTTTCGCATGGGCGCAAGCAGTCTGCGCATCTATCGTCAATTGTCGGTCTGAAAGAAATAGTGAAAAACGCTGTTCTGTTTAACACCGAAACTCTGCGCGAAGGGGAAAAAGTACATACTTTCTTTTCCTTGCTTGATATCGATGGAACGGCATACCGGGCAAAAATAATTGTTCGGGAGGATGGGCAGGGAAGAAAATTCTACGATTTGTCAGAGTCTGGAATAAGAAAGTCCCGTGTCCCTAGCAGGCTGCTTCGTGCCCAAGAGCATGAATCATCACCTACGACTCCGGGACTTTCTATTAAGACTTTAGATGATCTTCTGTCCATTGTCAATGATGAGTTTCATCACTACTCAAAAAACAGCCGTTCATCTTCCGGCTCAACCGTCACCCAAGCCAGTCGTGCAGTGCGTAAATTTCTGGGCAAGACCGGGTATATGAGGTGGAGGGCTGACAGGATTATTAGAATAATCGATAGCTCAAAAGCTCCGCCAAAACATACAGATAAGTTTTATACTCCAGATGGGAAACGTGTCGCAGGATATTATCATCCAAATGACGGCAGTATTACCCTGATAGCCGACAATATCAAACCTGAAGAGGTTGAGGGGGTGCTGCTGCATGAAGGGGTACACCGGCTGCTTGATACTGATAAGACGTTTATTAAAGACCGTGGCAATCTGTTGGCCTCGTTTGAAGCCCTGCAAGATGGAAAAGATCGTCAGTCTGATGCCGTTAAGGCCGCATTTAACAAGGCACGGCAAGCCGAGCCAGGTGGTAATGCTGATCTGATTCGGGAAGAGGCACTTTCGTACTACCTACAAGACAAGGCGAACCGTACTCTCCCGCTTTACCGTAAAATTATCGCAGCGGTCAAGCGCGCCTTGCGCAGACTCGGCATACCTACCGGCAAACTCACTGCTGATGATATTGTTGGTATCTTTGTTGCAGGGGTTAAGAAAGACGCAGCCAACTACAACGGGGAGAAATCAGGCGCAAGCCCCACCAGCGCAAGCAGTATTAAGAAATCTTATGCTGGCTTGTCTTCTGCAACAGCAGACAAGACTGCTCTCGATAAAGCTGTAGAAATGTATAGAAACGATTCTGATATAGAAACTATACGCCAAGAAACCGGATGGCATCTAGGTAAAGATAATAAATGGCGATATGAAATCGATGATAGTAAAGCATCGTTTGATTTCGGGAAAATACCAGAAGAGCAGCCAAGGATAAAACTTGCCGAATCTTACCTGAAAGAAAAACATAATATTCAGGCAAAATTCCCCATTGGTGATCCGAGAGTCCCGCAAAAGTTACAGAAAGAAGCCCTGGCATGGGCTGACAGCAGCCGGAAGCGGAACACTGTAAAGCTGGATACTGTTCTTGACCACAAGGAGTTGTTTGACGCATATCCTGAGCTGAGGGACGTAAACATTGCGACAGAGACCGACCCTACGCTTGAAGGCAGCTACAACCCAGATACCAACACGGTGAGCGTTTCAAAAAACTTTATAACCTCGACAGACGAAGATGCTTTCAAAACTTTGCTCCACGAGTTGCAGCATAAGATCCAGACAATAGAAGGTTTTGCTCCCGGTGGTCATCCTTCGCAGTTTGGTGGAAATGTAGGAAAATATCAGAAACTCCATGGCGAGATTGAGGCCCGTGATACCTCTACCCGTAAAGACCTGACAGCTGAACAGCGGAGAGCTCTTCCCCCGTATGTTTCTGAAGGCATACCGATGGAAGATGCCATTGTCAAATTTTCCAAGGTTAATAATGCCAGCATCATAAAAGAAGGCTTCACGGAAGATCAGGAATCAGTTGTCCATCAAGCAGACAGGGTGATAAATAAAGATGACATAAGTTCGTTTGCAAGGGTCTTTTCTTCGTTTGAATACATGTCTCGAAAGAGTAAGGCTGCTTGGCGTGTAATGGAGGCACAGCTTTCAAGACGCGACAACAAGCATATCATGGAAACCAATATTGTCGGAGACTTTAACGATGTTGCCAGCGCCCTGAAGAAAGAAGATGAAAAACTATATGGAGAGTTCAGCGACTATCTGGTTGATATTGACCGGACAGGGAAGGCTTTTTCTGTGCGGGGCCAGTCAGGATGGACGGTTACCACGCCTGACGGTGCTTACGTCGGGACAGCTACCACCAAGGAGAAGGCCTACGCAATGAGCCAGGAAGCGGCAAAGGCCCATAACGCAAAGGCAAAGATTAACGGTACAAAACAGTATCTAGTCAGGGATTACCCGGTTAATGAGGCTTCAGGATGGGAAGTCATCGGCCCTAAAGGTGAAGTGTTGAAGATAGCAGCATCTGAAAAAGAAGCTGTTGCTGAAATGATGGCTGCTGAAGCTAAGCAGATGGCAAAAGACAAGATAAACCGTAAGGTTATCAGGGCGGTTATGGCCTTTCGCGGCATGACAAACAGGGCCTTTGATGAAATGGTCGCTGATATGCGACGGGTGATAGCTGAGGCAGAAGAACAGGGCCTTGACATGCCGAGCGTTGATGTCGTTGATGAGTCGAGACGGTGGGCCATATTCGGGCAACACCAGAAGAAGCCGACCGCAACCTTTTCTACCAGGGCAGAAGCTGAAGCGGCATTGCGTGAGCTTTCAAAGGTTCAGACGAAGACTGGTAAACGCCGGATAGCTGGTAAGCCGATGCCAGCTTATGATATTAAAAAACAGGACGATAGCGATATTATGAAGTCAATTACCATTAAGGAGGCCATTTCCTTAATGGGCGACTTGCGGGGGGCGTATTTCCCGCGTACAAGAAAACCTGGAGGGATAATACTCAAAGCCTATAACAAAAAGGGGAACCGGAAATTCTTGAAAAAATTTGATTTTGCGATGCTCGAAAAACGGGGGATCGTCAACGAATGGGACGGAACAATTAAAGATGACGGTCTGATAGTCTCCAAGCTGAAAAAAGTCTTTAACGCTCTTACACCGCTTGGGGCTGAGATTCGCCGCTTGGAGAAACAGGGCTTTGAAGTTGAGGTCTCAAAGGACGAATCCTTGCCTGAAGATGTTTTTGAAGCGACGCAGCTCATGTCATCTGTTAATGCTCTCCTTGAAAAATCTCTTGATGCAGCGAAGAAGAAAGATCAAGGGGCCCATGAAGAGGCAGCGGCAGAGTTAAACAAAATCCTTACAGCAAATATTGCCGATATATTCAAACAGCGTGGTTACCTCAGTTCCAGATTGAAACGATCTGATGACTATTACGAGGGATTTGAAACTGATCCTATCAAGGCCGGCGTTCAATATGCTCGTGGTCTTTCTGCAGGCATGGCAAAGAAACGGGCAGCAAGGGAGATGGTGCTTGCCCTTGCCGGTCGTGATATTCCTTATAAGCAGTGGCAGGATGATACGGGCAAAAGTGACTACACTGAATACCTTGATTTTGTCGCAAGCAGGAGGATTGACCCTGGCAAGCAAAAGAACCTTTACGCTGAAACGATGTCATTTATTCGTGAGGTATTGAGGAATGAAGAGCGCTCAGACCGTATCATGGGGACACTGCAGGGATTGACAGTTCTTAAATTCCTTGGTTTTCGGGTAAGCTCTGCTGCCGTAAACTTAACCAATATGGTGCAGGGCGTCCCCGCTACCATGAGCGGACATACAGGCTTATCTCTCACCAAATCGCTTAATCTCATCAGGCGCTCAGCAGTTGAGTACGGAAAACTACGATTGGGTAAGTCAAGTGGTGTGAACAAAGCTATTTTTGATTATGTGACAGATATGGGCTGGGATGAGGCACAATTCAACACCGACTTATACGGAGCCCTTAGATCAAAAACGGAAGGTATTTATGACAGCGTTTCCGCCTTTTCCATGCTTGCCTTCGGTGTGACAGAGAAGGCTAACAGGGCTATGACACACTGGGCAGCGTACAAAGCTGTTATGAAATCACAGGGTAAAAAAATCACGGCAGAGATTGACGAATCCGCCATGAAAAAAGCTCATGAAATTTCAGACCGTGCGCATGGTGTTTACGGGAAAGAAACAAAGCCAGCCTGGACCCGTGGCGCATGGAACCCTTTAAAAATGGCATTCACTTTTCAGAAGTTCGGGCAAAACTACATGTTGAACATGTTGGAGCTTGGTTTTGATAAAAAGGATTACAAGGCAGCTGCGTACATGCTGCTCTCCCCTGCTGTCCTGGCCGGGGCCGGGGCCAGCATTGTAACGCCTCTCCTTGCCTCGATAGCTTCCGGGCTTGGTATAGGTGGCGATGATCCGGAAGAAGAGTTTTATGCCTGGGCCCGGGAGACGTTCGGAACTGACCGAGTATTTAGGAATGGCATTGCCGGTCTTGGCGGGATAAACCTCAAGGGATCTCTGCAAATAAATATGCCGTTCCCTACAAACATGAAGGAGATGATGACAACGCCTTTGATCTCTGTTGCTGGTGCCCCTGGAGGTGTGATAAAAGATGAGTACGACGCAATCAACTACCTGTTACGCGGGGACGGCATGAAGAGTCTGGAAAAAATGTTACCTACAGGACTGGGCGCACCTATTAAAGCGTACCGTGAGGGTACGCAGGGAATAACCACTAAAGGGAACTCTCCTGTCTTTTATGGGAACAAACCGCTCAAGGCTGATCGTACCGACATGGTTATGCGAGCGTTTGGATTTAACCCTGCAAAATTGTCTGGAATACGTGAAAGACAGTGGAGCGAAAGAAAAGTGTCGAAAGAATACAGCAAAATGAAGTCTGATATATCCGCCAGAGTAAAAGCCTGGATGCTCGGAGGAAGAGACAAGCAGGAGTGGGAAGATATTCTGGCAGATATTCTGAAATTTAATGAGCGGGTAAAGACGAGGCGACCTTTTGGAGTTACCCCGATAACGAGAAAAACGCTTAGGCGATATATCAGATCTACGACCAAGGCCCCGAGGCGTGAACGAATGAGGCGTAGAACTGTGTGAAAATATGCTTTACGCATTAAAACTGCTGTGATATTGTCAGGCAACATTTGAATAGTTTGACCGGATACTTTTAAGACTCCCGATCGGGGAAAGTGCAATTAGCCCGGTATTGAAGCGGATAAAACCGCCTCGATACCGGGCTTTTTTTATTTTATCAGCAAGGGAAACGCCGCCATACACATAGATACAACCAAAACATAGGTGAACATCATGGGAGTTAGCAAAGCGTATAAAGTCCTCAGTATATTATATGCAGTAAGAAGTGGCGGGGCCAGGCCACAAATAAGCGAAGAAGATTGGGAAGCTGCATTAACTGAAGCATCCGACCCACACTGCCAAATCTGGACAGACCACGCCCCGCCTGCTGGCTGGGATGACATCCCCGCCGGGGTTGTTGTCTCCTATTACAACAGCGATCCAGGGGCAGACTACCCGGCAAAAATACTGCGACGCCAGGTGAGCGGCGGGTACATGCTGCTTAACTATAATGCCGAGGCCAGCCTGTACAGCGCAGGCTGGGAGTATCAGGGGCGCATCCCGTTTGGCAAATACGGAGATCCGCAGTCGGTTGCTGACGGATATGCGGCTGTTTTGGGGGGGAGCTTGTCGCCTGATGAGTCAAAACTTGCGATCTGCTGCTACAACGATATGTGTGTACGTGTTTTTGACACGGTGGCAAAAACTGTCCTGTGGACATTTGGTGACGGATCGCTCGGCAACGTCGAGGATGGCAGAGCGGCCAGGCCGAGGGACTGTGAGTGGTTGCCAAACGGCAACCTTATAGTCTCCTGTGTGGACGGCACCGGCCATGCGCCTACAAACAACTACGGATCAGTATTTGAGTTGGCAGCGGCTGACGGGGCAGTGGTTGCAATCAGATTGGAGTACACCACCGATAATCTCGGTCGGATGAACCGTGATGGGGTCTATGACCCATACGGTATGTGCCTGATAGGTGACACCCTGTATATCGGATCGCTTGGGCTTGATGAGATAGGAGCATTTGACGTAACGCCTGGTAACTTCGATTTTATCCGGACTTACAAAAAGCCCCGTGGTCTCCCTGCAGATGCAGTCGATCCCTTGTGTATGTGCGAGGGGCCGGACAATACCCTGATAGTCTACTCTAACAGCACCAAAATATTTGCGGCTATTAACCTGGCAACAGCAAAGGTTGTGTGGACAACTGGCATTACAGGATTTGATGCAAAGTCAAGCCCTAATAATAGGCCTCATGAGTTATGGGGTGTGCAGGGCTGTCTATGGGATACTGCCAATAACCGCCTGTTGGCGGCTGACTATGGTAACCGGCGAGTAATGGGGCTGATCAACAGCAACAGCCACACGATACAGTACACCATCACAGCCCCGGCAGGGTACGAACTGTCAGTTAAGCCACAAGGCTACGATCCAGATACCCAGATTTTGTCCATCCCGGTCAACGAGGTGGCAGGCCTCGGGTATTCCTGCGCCGATAAAGGACACATCGTCCTGGGCTGGAAAAAGAGGTGTGAGTAAAAAAAATCCAGGCAACCAAAACAAAAACCATACAGGGAGTTATACCATGCCAAAACTCAGTCTAAGGGGAAAATTACTACTTGCGTATTTCGGAATACTAGCGTTTGTCGGGATGTGTTCGTTCACACCGGCACATGCTGGAGATCTGGCCGTTAATCTCCAATGGGCTGTAAACGGGATGCCTGATACTGGTGGATTCCGATTGCATGTAAAAACGCCCACATCACCTGATTGGTTTGTTGCCTGGGAAACGCAGGATGTGACCTTGCGTAAAGCTGATGTTGTCATTTCTGGGGTTACAACAGGAGTAACTGAATTTTATTTTACATCGTTTACTGGATCGGGAAGCAACCTGGTTGAATCAGAAAAGTCGAGGGTAAGCACCTATGAGTACATCGAAGCTGAAACTCCGAGTGGCCCACCTGTGCCTACTGTTATTATTAAGTTTGGTGCTGCCACGGCTGGGACTGGCCAGTAAAACAATTATCTTTGCCTGGATTCCTAACCCAGAGCCGGAGGTAATTGGCTATAAAATTTTGGCCGGGACAGCTCCAGGAGAATACACGGTTGAGTATGACGTAGGCCCCGGAACATTAAAAGATGGGATGGTTACTTATTCCATCCACCCTAAAGGCGGCAAGTGGTTTTATGTCTGTGTTGCCTACTCAGATAAAGATCACTCTGCCCCTTCAACAGAATTGAATAACTCTTGGATGCCTGTGCCGCAGGTGTTCATCAACGTGGAGAAAAACGAATGAAGTTAATTGCATTGTGTATGGTGGTTGCTTTTTCCGTAACTGGATGCGCCGATCTTTCAACATTTACCAGTAAAGGAAAAGAAACGACCGTCTATTACGATAAAGATGGTAAGCAAACAAAAGCTGTGTCCAAGGATACAAATACGTCGGACGTTAGCAGTCATTACAGGACAATTGAAGCTGTGGCGGATTCAGTACAGGTATCCGTCAAGGCGAAGGTTGACGCCATCAAGTCAGTGGGCACGGCTCAGGCGAAACAGGCTCGTACTGCTACGGAATCAGCACTGCTGGGAGTGCTGACAATGCAAGCCATTGGGAATGTGCCAGTGGCTCAGGTGTTTAAAGACTCCATAGCTGCGATAGGTGATAGACCTATGACGGGGATAGAGGGTTTATCTCATGGTGCTGATACTGTAGTTGGTGCTTTAAAAGTTGGGGTCATAGGGAAATACACTGTTGATGGCCTGAATGCGGTTATGGGTGCAGTCGGGAATCGCATCGCTAACAGCATCACAGGCGACAGAAACTCTGTTGATGTTTCGACAAAAGACGTAAAAGTCACCACTACTAATCATAACAACTCGACAGGGGATAACTCCCCTCCCACGACAAACAACAATCAAACCGCCAACGGTTGCAAAGGTGATGATTGCCCAGCAACAGGCGATGAAGATACGACTGATGGCAACGACAGCACCAATCTAGGCATGTGTACTTTGTCTGATGGGTCAGAGGTGCCAATTGTTACAACAGATGCTGAGGGCGTGGGTTTCGTGAACACCTCTGGTTGTAGTTGCAAGTCTGCACAGGCCGGTCATTGTGAGCCGTAATATAGTTGCAGCAATAGTGCTGCTATTACTGTCGAGCTGTACCAACACTCAGCATTGTACGGTTGACGAAGAAAGCCGGTGTGCCGAAGTTATTACCCAGTTGATACAACGGGTACAAACCTGTAACTGCCAATGCCCAGAGGACGAAATTAAATGAACAATTTTTTACAGGCTTTGGACAATAACCTCCCGCCACTTCTGCTTGCTCTGGCCGGTGGATTGGCCGACTTTCTCACCTCTGATGATCACAGGCTTGGCACATTGGCTATAGGGCTATTTTTGGCTGGTTTTACTGGGTATATCGTGTTGTTACTCTGCATCGAGTACAAACTTTCCACTGGCTGGACAGGTATTAATGTAGGGGTGGCTGGTTTGTCCAGTAAGTCTTTAATCAAGATCTTTAAATTATATGCAAAAAGAAGGGCTGAGAGACTGCTGAACGAGGGAAAGTAAATGGTTATGACTATAGGAGCAGATACCCAAATAATCATAGGTGGTCTGTCATCCATTATCACATTGTTTGGTTGGTACATGGCGTACATAATCCGTAGGCCCATGGTGTTCAGGGTCAAGTTGGGTATCACTTTCATCATCCCGGCTTGTCTTGCTGTCAGTTATTTATGCCCCGTGTTCAATATCTCCAGGGATTATCAGATGATGTTGACATATGTATTCATCCTGCTACTGAATATTCTTTACTGGAGAGAGTTAAAGGCCATGGGTACCTCTATCGGGTATCACAAGAGTGTATTGGCAAACTTCCTGGATAATATTCCAGATTGTGTATGGATGAAAGACTTGGATGGACGATTCACCTACACGAACAAAGCATTACACGACAAAATTCTACATTCTACGCCTGAAAACGTATTTGGGAAGACGGGGGAAGAAGTAACAGCTATTAGAGGGGACAGCTTTACTTTTGGGGCTATATGTTGCGACACGAACACCACAGCAATGAGAGAGTGTGACTGCCGATTTATGGAGTGTGGGGAAGTAGACGGCAAGTTTATTGCTCTCCAGGTGTATAAGACCCCCATTGTGGCGACAATGCCGGACGGAACAAAAAGAATTGTCGGGTCTATCTGCATGGGGCGTGATTTGACCTATGATTGGGAAGATCACGAACTTATCAAATCATTGTGTAACCAGAATAAGATAACAGAGGCTTTACAGGCCTTGGATGTGCATATACAGCGGTACTGCAATAACAACGATTGTTGCAGTGCCGGTCTAATAGGATGATAAAGGAGAATATGATGAGTGATAAAAAACAAATAAAACCGAGCATTAAAAGTGTAGAAGGGATTGTTCATCTCGGTACTGTGGGCACCGTGTTGGGTCTGGTATGGATTGCTATAACGAGTCTCAATTCTCCGGTTGTCCCCGACTTGCCGATAGATGAGCTGTTGAAACAGGCCACCTCAGCACAAGAGATTGTCGCAATTTATAAAGCCCAAGCTATGCAAGCTGGTGGGTGGAACATGCAATCAATGTTTCATGGCGGTTTTAACATGGGATCAATTATGGGGCTACTCACGTTCCTTTATAAAATCAATACAGCTTTTATAGAAAAGCGGACTGAATTAAAGAAGAAGCTGCTCGAAGTCTAATAAGTGTCAGGCACGTTTAGAGAAATCGTATTAAAGCCCTACTTCTCTGGGCGTTCTCCAGAGTGGCCGAGTGTAAGGAAAAAACATTTATCGTTGTTCCCGTATTGTGCTTGCTGTGGGAAGAAACGACCTTCGTTTTTAATGCAGGTACATCATATCAAACCCTACCATTTGTACCCATGGCTGGAACTTGATTTTGGTAACCTGCTCACCCTGTGCAATAATCCTCGATGTCATCTTGATAAGGGGCATTTGGGGTACTGGAGGGCATGGAACCCAGAAGTTATAAGCGATTGTGAAACTTGGCTGGAGAAATACCAAACTAGACCATTGACGAAGAGGTAATCATGTCTGACGGATCAATACCTGACCCCTTGATATTCAGGGAATCAAAGCACATACATTATTTTACGAAAGTTAAATATGTGCTGTCCGAAGATGCGTGGTTTCTTACTCCATTTAGGGGGTACAAAGGCAAGACAGAATTTGTCGAATTGTTTAAGTCCGGCTGGGTGTGCGTGAAAGCTGGCTGGGCATGGGACGGGGCTTCTGGCCCGACCATAGACACCAAGGCCTCGATGAGAGCTAGTCTTGCCCATGATCTGGGGGCAATGCTTATGAGACAAGAGATCATTCCAAGAGAGCTTTGGTTTCAGAATGACAGGATGCTTGAAAGGTTGTGCCTAGAAGATGGTATGTGGAGCTGGAGGGCTAGGGCATGGAGAAAATTTCTGTCTCTAGTAAAAGGGGCATATGGTCGCCCTGAAAAGAAACGAATAGTACATGTAGCACCATGACGAATAATAAAAGAAATTTCGAGATTAGAAGAAACAGCCAGGTTTGTTCTGGCGAAAGAGCGTGTGGGGAATGCTCCGCTTTTTTGCCTGGAATAAATAATACCGGTGGGCTTCCTCTCACAGAGGCAAATGAAGATGCGGCTGATGAGGCTATCTTGTTTTGCCCTGTGGGTGCCTTGGAGATAAGAGAGATTTAATGGAATCCCTTGTTGAAAAAATATTCTGGATGACAATAAACTGTTATCACGAAGCCAGGGGGGAACCTTTTGCCGGTAAAGTCGCTGTCTGCAAAGTGGTTCTCAATCGCACCACCGATGATCGGTGGCCGGATACGGTCAAAGATGTTATCTGGCAGAGTAGCCAGTTCAGTTGGACGTTGAACAAAAAGTTGTTCCCTCTAAAAAATTACAATGCGCTTTTGTCCTGCGCTAAAGCTGCATTACGGGCGTACATGCAATGGATGGTTGGTGGTACCATGTCAGGGGTCAATCACTATCATACAGTAGACGTTCATCCATCGTGGGACAGAGACATGGTATTAATAGACAGGATCTACAGTCACCTGTTTTTTCGTGGATAGCTCTATACTTCGTCGCTCTTTTATTAGTGATAATACTCCCCTGTTGGTGCATTATCCTCACCTGTCCCCGTTTACCATATCACCAATGCAGGCAAGGGGAACATCGTGCGCCATTTGGGGAACTGAAAATTATCTTCCTTGCAACACGGTGTAATTAAATAGATTTTTACAAAAGTGCGTAGTATTCCCTATTCAAAAATTGAATTTTCCAACCTGATATGTTACTGTTTTTCTGTTGTTTTGCCTTTTTTGCGTTCCCTCAAATACCCTCCAATAATGCGCCTAAATGCGACCAGTTTTATACTCAAATAGCCAACGAAAGCAAACCGCCTTTATTCTCCAGATTTCCGGTGCCATCAAGAAGGTTTCCGTACCTGTTTTTGTCGTCCCTTATCCAGTGGCCATACCTGTCTATCGTGAACGAAATTGAAGAATGCCCAAGCATCCGTGAAACGTATATTGGCGGCACTCCCATACTTAAAAGGATACTGGCGTAACTATGTCTGATATTGTGCAGACCTCTTCGCGGCAGCCCCTGCTTTTCAAGAGCACGGTGGAATACCCCTGTTATGGTGGCATGGGCGTAGAGCCTACTATTTTTTGTCTGAAATATGTATGAACAATTGTGGCCGGCAATCCTCTTTGTTTTCCAGGCAATGTTCAGCTTTCTTAATTCTGCCACCAGGTCAGGGGTTAGTTCCACCTCCCTGATGCTGCTGGCTGTTTTGGGCTTTTCTGAGACATACTGTTCTTTTGCTGTTCGTCTGATTTTTGCAGTATTGTCAGAAAAATTTATGTCGTCCCAGCGCAGGGCCAACCCCTCGCCAATCCGTGCCCCAGTCCTGAATAAAAATAAAAACAGAGGGTAGTATTTACCATTTTTGAGGCAGTTGAGAACTTGCTGTGACTCTTTTAGGGTTAGCGGCTCTATTTCTCTTCTGTCGGCTGGTAGGTTGAGCTTTTTTGTTATTGATGATGCCGGGTTATGCTTTACCAGCTCATCGTCAATGGCGTATCCAAAGATACTTGATATTACTCGCCCTAAGAGCTTTACAGTGTCGCTGCTTTTCCCTGATCGGTGGTAATCCTTGAGGGCCTGCTTTATCATCGCCCTGGTGACATCCGGGAGCGGCACGTCACGCAGGTTGCGAAGTTCCCTGATCTCCAGCATGGAGCGATACCTGTTGTATGTACTCACTGCACGGGCAGGAGGTTTTATGTCGTTCTCAAGCCATTGCTCTGCGTACTCGGCAAATGTTGGGCCAGCGTTCTTTTTTGGAGTGACCAGCCCCAGATCAATGTTGACCAGGGTAGCATTGACCTGGCGAGCCTTTTTTTCGGCAATGGTCCGGCTGGGCATTTTTGTTAATTTGCGCCGACCATCCTTGCACACCTGGACGTACCATTTCCCAGAATTACGTGGTTTTTCAACTACAGTTGCCGCCATGACGTTATGCCGCTATTTTCCAGGGACGAATTCACCAGTATCCGTGTTTATATATCCACCAGCGGCTTTTTGCATAAAGGTACCGTCATCTCTAATGAGGTTCCCTCCGCCTGCAGGAGTATAATGCCTCCCCTGCGCATCCCATTCCATGTGGGATCCACTTCTTTTTGAAGAAGACCTCATCCTACGGGCTTTTGCCTTCATCCTCCTTATTTCTGCACATTTCTCAGCGTCAAGCCTGGACATCTTTTTGCCGCACTTTACATTATCAAGCCGTGACCCTGGCCTGCTCAATGCGCCAACAGGAATAAAAAGGATACAGGTCGCTATTGCGATAATTGCTATTTTCATGGTGTTTCTCCTGTTTCTTGATTTCATTTGATGTGTTACCAGCCTGTCTCTATCGCTTGGTTGGCGATACTCTGACGAATTTCCCTTGAACAACTTTTCCGCAACGCTTGCAGCCCCATACTTTGTGTCCTTCTAAATTTACAAACCAGAAAGACCACTTGTGCCCCATCAGCAGGCACACAGCTTTCCCAAATAGTGAGGATAATTTTTTATCAGTGTTAAATCTCCTCAATATTCACCTTTTAGCAATGGCACAATTCCTATGTTGTTACAAGCCAAGGCATCGCCAGGACCTACTCAATACGCTTGCGGGGATAAAGACACAGACAATAACGATTAAAAATATTTTTTCAGAGTAAATGAACGAGTTATATCTTTTTAAGAGGTTCAATGATGATGCCCTGAATATCTCAGAGCGTCACGAATTAAATAATTATTTTTGTACTTGTCACTGTCTTCACAGAGAATATCATCAAATACATTTTTTCCAGGTCTGCTGCAGTATTCATCTACCGCCATACGAACCATAACTTTTTGATAGCAAAGACCAACAGCCTGGCCCAGTAATAAAACCGCGGCGACCACCACCACTACCCTGATGACCCACTTTCCAAATTTTTCGCCCCACGCTTGGATTTGGTTCTGGTAACCAGAGATAAACCATAATGATGCTGAAATGACAGCAAACAGCAGTAGAAATAATATGGTGCGAGGCAGCCCGCCCCCGTAAAACCCCAAGCGGTACAGTTTATGATGAAGCGCAAACACAATTACCGGGAAGCTCGAACAGAGAAAGAATGTTACAGAAAATTTTTTTGAGAATATCTTTCCGACGCAAAAAAATAAAAATCGAGAGAAATAATTTTCTACCCAAATATATATCTCCTTGAACCCGATAGTATCCCCCTTGGTCATAATATCACATTACCTCGTGCCCTACCCATATCACCCTGCCAATCAGGGAGAAATTATCTGTTTCTACCCGATAAGCAGGGTACATCATGGCGTTTTCGCTTGATGCGATCACCACGTTCCCTTGCCTGGACAATCTTTTTATCTTTATAGTATCGCCTTCCCGGTATGCGTAGGCCTTGCCGTCAGTTATTTCTCTGCTACTGCGGTCGACAAGAACAACGTCTCCTTCGTAAATAAAAGGCTCCATTGAATTGCCGGTTACCTCGAACAATGCCATCTGGTCAACCTGGCCACGTTTTGATAAAAAATCGTGTCTGAACATCAAGTTTGATTCTATCATATCTGAAGCATCGAATGTCCCGTGCCCTCCTGAAGGCCTTGCCTTGTATTTTGGCACGGAGACAAAACAATCATGATCGATTAGCCCCATCCCCCCTCTTGCCTGGAAAGGCGGAAGCGTTGCCCCTCTTTGGCCCTCTTCGCTCTGGCCGTCGAGAATGCGCCTGCCAATGGAGAGCATTTCTTCGTAGGTGTACCCAAGGGCGCTTGAAATACTGCGGCGCACATCTTCTGTCCCTGGCCTGTCACCGGATACAATTCTGTTTATATAGGGCGGTTCTTTGCCGATCTTACGGGCTATCTCTGCCTGTAAGCCTCTCTTCCCTTCGCTGATTATGCGGGAAAAAGCGGCGTGAAAGGCCCTCTCTGTTGTCGTTTTCAAACTCATGCTTCACGTATATTGCCTATTGGTAAATAAGTAAAGAAAAATTTTATTGCATTTGCGGAAACTTTTTCTTGACAATTATTTCCCGATGGGCAACAATGGGCAACATGAGAACGGAAACACAGAAACAGATAGCGCAATGGTGCGGATTGAGAGAGCCTTTTTTGTCACAGATTTTTAACGGCAGAAAGCGCCCCAGCGCTATGAGAGCCGCTGAATTGGAGGAGATTACGGGCGTATCGTTAAGGGATTGGTTGCTCTTGCCGCACGATGAGTTGAAGAGGAAAGTTATTGTTGCCTACAGGGTGCAATGTTTCCAGAAAAAAAAATAATATTATGCCGCACGTCAGCAAAAAACAACTTGAATCCATAGCTCAGACTGTCACCGGTATTGGCTGGGCAGACACCAAGCAAGCGGCTGTTTATCTGTCACTCGGATACCAGACTATACGATCTGCAATCAAAGACGGCGAGATCAAGGCGAGCCGGGTTGGTCGCCTGGTGAGGGTTAGATATTCTGATCTTGATGAATACATGCTTGCGAGACGGATGAGCGTAAGCCGTGAAATTGATGAGTTATTACCATGAGTAAAGGGAAAAACAACCAGCAGCTATTAAATGTTTTAGCTGGCATATTTTTTATAACCACGACCGGCTGCTGCTGGTGGCTGTTTCTGCAGGCACTCGATATGAAGGCGGCAAGGTCTTTTGAGCATAACCTTTCAACATGCAGCGCGGTTTGCCAGGATGCCGGCATGGTGGAAAAATGACCTCCTTGAAAGATATAGGTTGCCGTGTCCTTAATAATTTTGGCAACACGGCCTTGCGTAGCACAGGGAAAAAACTGGGGGCGTTATCATGCCGGACTTAATTACACCAACCATGTCGCAGGGTGACAGGGTAAAGACCCTTGTTGACCTGTACGGGAAATATAAAAACAAAAAGAAGGTTACCATGGGAAAAACAGGAATATGCGGCGTTTGTGGAGAAGAGCGGACTGTAACTACATCAAAGAACAAACTCTGTTGTTCGGTCTGCAAGATTATCAGGGGCGCAGCCAAAAACAAACCCGAGATCGTTGTTGATCAGCTTCGGGAGTGGCACGGAGACAAGTACCTTATCTGCACGGACAAGGGCCCCGATACGGATGAAGCTAAGACGCTCGTTGAGAGTATGACCTTGCAAATTGAAGATCTCTCAACGGCCAACGATGATCTGGCAAAACAGGTTATGGAACTTGAGCAACAACTTGAACTGTACGAGAAGGGCGGGGACAGCGGAAACACCGGCGACAAGGGTGAAACTGTTCAGATTTTATCGCTTGATAAGCTGATTTTAAACCCCGATCTGTTGAAGGCTGTGAACGTGCTTGCCGGGGAGATATCACAGTGAAGGGTAATGATAAAGAAGAATCAAAGGTCATTGAGCGCCGGTGCGAAGAATGCAATGGGGTTTTCCCTGCTGACGAACTGACGGATCATTTTGGTTCGGTTATTTGCTGGCACTGTATATCGAGTCATGCCCAGCATGGTTCTTTGCCGAGCCGCTGATATGTGGCGGCAAGGCAAGAAACGCCGGAAGTATGGGAACAAGAAGTGTGTCTACCAGGGCATTACCTTTGACAGTCGCAAGGAAATGGCGAGGTATATTGAACTGTCAATTCTGCAGCGGACCGGAGCTATCAGCGGCCTTGAGTTACAGCCTTATTTCACTATCAGTAAGGGTGGAATTATTGACCCTGCAACCGGGCGGAAGATGGCAGCGAGAAAATATTATGCTGACTTCAAGTACCTCGATGAGGAAGGCCGGGTGATAGTAGAGGATGTAAAAAGCACGGCCACGGCAAAGGATAGCCTGTACCGGCTGAAAAGACAGTTATTTCTGGAACAGCATGGTGAAGACGTTGTTTTCAGGGAAGTATAAAAAAATACGGTGCCAATAATGTTTGACAATTCAGTTTCCGGTGGTAACATAGAAACAGTTGCAGCAAAATCTGCAGCCGGGTTTGCAAGGCCCAAAACCAAAGGCGGACGCGCCGCCTCTCCTCTCTGGATTGAGCGGTTTTTTTGCGCGTCCAAACTTCATGGCACTGCTCTACTGTTGGGTGATCATGTGGGGAGCCCTTGTGGCTCGCCGGTTCCTTTGGTCCGGTCTTGCAACCCGCATGGTCGCCCTTTTTTGTTTGCAAGCTGGAAAGGGCGAATACTTTTCAGTTTCACCAAAGGAGTACAGCTATGAGTAAATCCCCTGTAGTAATCCGTAAGGATTCAGTCCACACAGTACCATTTCACAGTCACGATCTCTTTCTTGTTGAGTATGACGGGCAGCCTTTTGTTCCGATGCGTCCTGTTATAGAAGGTATGGGGCTTGACTGGAAGTCTCAGTACGCAAAGCTCCATAATAACAGGAAAAGATGGGCAACTGTGGTGATTAACACCACGGTTGCCGGGGATGGTAAAAGCCGCAAGATGGTTTCCATGCCATTGAAAAAGTTTCCCGGTTTTATCTGTTCCATTCAGCCTGCCAAAGTTAAAACATCTCTCCGTTCAACAGTCGTTCAGTTTCAAAATGAATGTGATGACGTGCTGTGGGAACACTGGGAGAAAAAAATTAAACCATCAGCTGCCACCCCAACCAAAC
>Ga0256831_1000071_pt1 | contig 48183 bp, 57 predicted proteins | sample 132544metaG_FD_189087 | JGI IMG/M metagenome (GOLD analysis project Ga0256831, IMG submission 189087) | Hydrothermal vent microbial communities from Lau Basin, Pacific Ocean - 132-544 | ecosystem: Environmental > Aquatic > Marine > Hydrothermal vents | place: Pacific Ocean: Lau Basin | collected...
AAATAATACAAAAAATATAAATTTGTTTTTTAATAGACGCTTTAATTTATATGGTACAAATCATAAAAATATAACATTGTTTTTGATTAAACACCTTAATTTACAAGGTAATGTTTTTAAGAAAACCATAATATCCCTGAACAAAGTAATTACTTTTAAGTCATCATTGCAACGAAATGTAAGTCAATTGTTTTACGTTGCTTTATCAGGAATTGTTATATCCTCAGGTAAAATTAAAAGAAATATATTTATATTATTATTTGGTAAAATAAGTTTTGTTAAAAACATACAAAGTTTAATTTTAACTTTGGTCAATTTTATTATTAATGTCTTCGCTAGGAAAACTTTAGAGTTGTATGTAAGTGATGTCGCTTTATTGTCTGCATCAATAGAACAATATCCTATTACAACAATAATGACAAGCGATGATAAAATAAATAATTGGCAAATTGATATTACACAAAACAAATCAATTGAACTCACGCTCACAGGAGAAAAGATATGATAAACAAAATTATGGAAATTGTGAATAAATTGTTTCGTAGCATTGGTGGTTTTCGAGGCATTGGCACGTTCACGGCAAAATTAAATGCAAAAGTGTTTTACAAAGATGGGCGAATTGAAGACTTGGGCGTTATTAGCTCACGCGTTGTAACGGACGCTTTCGTCAATTATCTTGTATCGGCGATGCAAACATCTCAATATATTGACACGTTTAATTATCATGGTTCTGGAACTGGCACTGCTGTTGAATCTGCTTCAGACACCACGCTTGGTACGGAAGTCGGTAGTCGTGTTTCTGGGACAAAAGAACAGGGTGCATCTGCTAACATCTACAAAACCGTTGCTACAATTTCTTATTCTGGATCATACGCCATTACAGAACATGGTGTTTTCAATGCCGCTTCTGGGGGGACGTTGCTTGACAGAAGTAAGTTTGACCCCATTAACGTGACGGATGGCGCGAGCATTCAGTTTACTTACGAACTTGAAATGCAGAGTGGATCATAATGAATCATTATAATCTTGGCGATACAATTTTAATTAAGGCGCAATTTAAGTCATACGACGATGGATCATTTACTGATCCTCAAACAGTATCTGTCAAAGTCAAAAACTCTAACGCAGAAACTGTTTATGTCTACGGTGTAGATGCCGAGGTTGTGAAGGAAGATGTTGGAATATACACCATGCTTATTGCTACCGATGTAGAGGGAAAGTGGTGCTTTACCTGGAAGGGTGAAGGCCAAAACAGCGCATCCAATTCTGGACAATTCTTTATAGATGAATTACCATGTTAAATTCAATAGCTGATTATACAATCTCAGGATATATTGCAACAATTTTTCTGTATACAGGAATTGTCGCAATATATTTCGCTGCTAGAAACAATGGTGGTGTAAAGAAAGTCTGGGCTATGCTGGCGTCATTATTTGCAATGGCGATTATTAGTTCGCTAAGCTCATTAGGACGCTTAGGTATTCAATTAATTTCTCCCCAACTATTAATGCAGGTATTTTCTGTGACAGAAGCGTTTATTGGGATTTCAATTACAATTATCTTCACAAGAAAATATATCCTTTATAAGAAAATAAAAAAGCATGGATACAAGCCTGTGGATGTAGTAATTGCATTACCTGAAAAAGATGAAAAAGACAATGAGCGAATTTATAAATAATCATTTCATAGAGATTACTGGCTTGGCGCTAGCTATTGGTGGTGGAATTAAATGGCTGTTGGATTGGATGTCAAATAGACAAAAAGACAGCATTGCTGAATATAGAAAAATTATTCAGGATACACCAACAATTCTAAAGGCGTCAGCAGATAGTTTTGAAAGTTTCATCGACCTTTATAAAGGCATTCTCGACGATTGCCAAGCTAAATTAGATGAATGTTTAGACGAAAAGGAGAACGGCAATGAATGATTTTGCACAATTGATCACTGTGTTTAGCGGCGTTTTGATTTCGGTATTCACAGAACGCATCCCCATCGTTAAAAAATGGTGGAGAGAAGACCTAGATAAAAAATATCCGCCTGAGCAAGCAAAAACAATACGACTTGCGATTCAAGTTGGGTTGGTCGTGTTGTCTGCAATGCTAGCCTATTATGCTTTGTTCTTGGGGTATATTCCTGGAGAACCGCCAGCAGATGACGTTTTTATTCCAGCGTTAGTAAAGGTCATCCTTGTTGGTGTGCTTGCTAATCAAGGCGCATATCACTTGAATAAAAAAGTATAAATAAATATAAATAAAGTGTTTTTAATCCCCTTACAAGAAATTGTTTGGGGATTCTTTTTTTGGAGGATAATATGAAAGGGCAATACAAATTGAAAACGTCTGGTGGAACAAAAACATTTCCATTTGACAACAAACCAAATTCTTATATTCCAGCCTTTGATAAAATGTTAGATTGGATTGAAAAACATTGCGATGAAGAAGTCACGATCACTTTTGTTAAGAAAGAGGGTGATTTCGGATACGAAACAACTTATGTTTATGAACTTGACAAAAAATTAGAAACGTGTTAAGATAATCAACATTAAATCAATCAACTCTCAGGAGGAAGCAATGTTACCATTTGCACATTATCCAAAAATTAGAAATCTCGGTCATCCAGAAGTGGATACGATTTTTCGTGGCGCAGTTGAAGTCACAGAAAAAATTGATGGTTCGCAATTCTCTTTCGGTAATATCGAAGGTCAATTATTCGCCATGAGCAAACGTGCAAGGATTGACGACAACAATATCCCTAAAATGTTTGCCGCTGCATATCGAGGGGCGAAGAAACGTTTTGAAGCTGGTATATTGCCAGAGGGTGTTGTGTTTCGTGGTGAAAATTTGAGTAGACCTAAGCATAATGTGCTTAAATATGAACGTGTGCCGCGAGACAACTTTATTTTATTTGACGTAATGATTGGAGCGCGTACAGAACGTTATTTGCAATATAAAGATATTGCTGAATGGGCAAAGAAAATTGATTATGAAGTTGTCCCGCTTTTGTTTTCTGGTTACGTTAAAGATTTAGAACATCTCCAAAAATTGGCTGAAGAAATTAAACCTGTACTTGGTGGAGAACATGTTGAGGGAATGGTATTTAAGAATTACTTTATGTTTAACGAATATACTGGTAAGCCTATGTTTGCTAAGTATGTTCGTCCAAATTATCGTGAAGAACATTCTATTTTGTCAAAAAATGGCAAGGCTGGCAAACCAAAAGCAACGCCACGAGAAATTGGCAAAGCGTATGCTAATGAGGTGCGTTGGAATAAATGTCTTATGCGTTTGCAGGAAGAAGGTCGTTTGACCCATTCCCCTAAAGACATTGGATTAATTATTAAAGAAGCGCAACTTGATTTAGAAGAGGAAGACAAGGAAGTGATTAAAGAACGTTTGTGGAAATTATACAGGCGAGATATTATGACTGGTGCTGTTAGAGGCATTGCCCCGTGGTACAAGGAATTGTTGAATAAAAAGCAATTTGAGGAGAATTAATATGTTTACAACTGGTGTACAAAGCAAAGTCATTACAAGGAATGATTGGTTTACTCAATATGTTTCCGATTCAATGCTAGCCATGATTGGGACTTCAAACATTAGAACACAAAAACGCCTATATCCTAGTTCAGCGGGATTGTGTGCTAGAAGAAATGTATTGTCATTGACCAAAGAATTTGCAAATGATTTTGGGTTAAGCGGCATGTTTTATACAACGATAGGAGACGCTATACATGGTGTTATACAAGACGCAATTGTACAAAGAGACCCAAATGCTTTGATTGAATATGCGTTAAAAGATGAATATCTAATGCTCTCTGGTCGTGCGGATATTATTATGCGGGATAAAACCACAGATACCCCGTTTATTGTTGATATTAAAACAACTGGGGCCATTCCAAAGTCTCCAAAATCAGATCATGTAAGACAATTAGCTGTGTACGCCATTTTATCTGGAATAAAAGACACTGAAATATATTATGTTTCTAGAAATGTTGGAAACCCTCCGAAGATGAAGGGATATACTATTGATTTTAGAGCTGCGAGGTATAAATATGTTTTAACAGAGGTAATGACAACAATTGCAAGAACCATTGTGGCAATGAATGTTGGCGAATTACCTAAACGCTTGCGTTATCCATCTAAATGTAAATTCTGCCCTTTTTACGAAGACTGTTGGGATGAACCGCACGACGCTCTTCTCAAAACATCGTATAAAGAATATGATGAAAAAGCAAATCTTAACGAAGAAATAAAAATTATTAATCATATAACAGATACAATGGAGAACAGGTATGAAGTCATCGACAATCTCGTATGACGAGAAATCGGACTTATATCTTCCAAGTATCATTGACGCTCCCTATGCAAGGCAATTACATAGGGAGTTTTCTATGGCAATGGAAGATTTTATGATTCCATATAATTCAAGTGTAGCAATAATAGGTTCTACGTATGGGACATCTGAACGAAATGCTCTGTTCAATGGAGCTTCGGTTGTAACAACAATTGAACCATACTCTAAACACATAGATTTCCTAAAAGAAGTTAGATCGAAATGTGGATGGTATACACCATTTCAAAAATGGCACATAATTAGAGCTTCGTTACGGAATACATATAGAGACACAACCTGTCGTGACACCTATTGTTTAGATAATTTGCATATAATGCCAATTACCTCTCTTTCAACAATCGAGAGCAGAGGGCGATATATGACAGACGATCATGAATTAGTTAAAACTTATCGGCTGTTACAATTGATGGAGCTTTTGTATCGTAGAAAAATTTATCCACAAATACTCATTATGGATTTTGATGGAGTTGGTTCTGTTATTACAAATAAATTTAGTGTTAATGTAATTGAAGCGAATGATTATAAAGTATTGTTTAGAATTACAGATGGAGAGATGGCAAGACTTCATCCATTTGTTGAAACATTAAATGACGCTTATAGTTCACGTAAAATAATAAATCAAATTAATAAAAACTTTTTCTCACTCTCATAGGAGACACAAATGTCTACTTCTGTTTTCACTGCTGGAACTGCCAAAACTCCCATTGCTGTGCCTGTTGCGACACCAGTGCCGACACCCGTAAAAACTAGAAAGCCGCGATTTAGTAAAATCCGCAGTAACAAGAATTTTTTCGTTAGTGCAATGAATGCAAACTTGTTGACTGCTGCCAAAATTATTGCAGAAGAGCGCGGTGTAAGCGTGGTGTATGTGACTGGCCCTTCTGGATGGGGTAAAACTCGATTGGGATATGAATTTGCACGACAAATTGGATATAATGTTGAATATGTAGCTGCCCCCTCTGTTATGGAAGGTGAAGAATGGTTTGGGGTGCGTCATGTAGAAAACGATGAAACCATATTTCGTCATACTGAATTTGCAAAAGCATTACAACGTGGCAAAACAGTCATTATTATCGACGAGTTGTCGCGTGTCGCCCCGTTTGTGTTGAATCCCCTTTTGAGTTTGATGCACGATGATGGAGAAATTATTTACCATAACGAACTCTTTAGACCGGCAAAGGGCACTATCTTTTATATCACTGCTAACGTGGGTAATGAATACACTGGAACATACGAACTTGACGTTGCGTTAGAATCACGACTTACCGTTCAATTAAAAGTCGATAAAATGCCTGTGAAAACCGAAATCAAGATTGTTAAAAATCAAGTCGGAACAACCGAAGAAATTGCAACTGCTGCCACGAGTCTTATTCGATTTGCAAGAAAGAACAATCTTTCGGCACGGGATGTAAGTCCTCGCGCTACAATTAAAATGGCCACTCTGATGGCAACTGGAATTGATTGGAAATATGTTATTAATCAATTCGCTGGAAGCATTGAAGACCTCGGAGATCGCAAACAATTTATTGATTTTACGAAATCAGATAATTTTGCAAAGTATGTCAACCTATTTGCAGATGACGAAGATGAGGAGGAAGAAGATGAAGAGTAAGTATACGCCTTATGAAGTTGCAGCGTTAAATTGGTATGGCCATACTCTACTTACCAATGAAGAAATTGTTGGCAGGTCGATGGACAAAATTGCAGGAATTGCAAGTCAATTTGGCATTGATGATTCAGAGGTTATATGCGTTGTTAGCGATTCTCCAAAAGTAGATACGGCGTTTTTTGCACGAATTGAAGATATTAGTTCGTATGATGTTGGCAGAACAGCTTTTCGCTCTATTCATCGGTATAAGCAAGCTGGAAAGAAATTTGTTGTTGTAATTGGAAAAAGCTTTTTTGTGTCAAAAATTGTTGAAGATGCGTTGAAGATGAATGATACAAAACGAAATCGCATTTCAGTTGCCCTTAACATTATTAATGGATTTATGGTGCATGAACTGGCCCATAATAAATATACAAGAGGTTTGATTTCTCTTGAATTATTGAAATTTGGGGATTGGAAACGCGACGATACCTTAGCTAAGATTGCCGACATATTTGATATTAACACATCCAATCCCCAATGGAAGAAGATCGTTAATGTCGCAAAAACAATTTACTATTTCACTACACAGGTTGGAGAGGATATTTTCATCAACAATCGTGTCAAGCTAAGTATGCCAAAACATGCTGAATTTATTAAAAATATCGAAGGATTGATGTTTACAAAAAATAGATTGGCGGAATATGTTAAGGATGCTGAATCACAAGACAATCTAATTGTGCAATGGCTAACAGTCGTAACATTCATGAAAATGGTTGTCTTTGATGAAGAAGCCCTAAAACATTTATTCAATAGCTCATTAGACGACAAGGTTAAAAAAGCATTGCGAATGTTCTATAAGTTCAAGGATTATATGACTTATACAGAACGTTTTGAATTGATGGTCGACATTACCAAAGAAGTTTTGTCGCTTGATGAATTGACATCTGGAATCACGAGATTTGATCCCAGCCCCAACGGTGATTCAAAGAAGGGTGAGGGCAAGGAATGTGATGGCAGTAAAGAATGTGAAGATGGCGAAGATGGTTCTGGCAACAACGGAAGCGAAGGAAAGGGTGATGCTGGAGACGGTGAATGTGATGGTGATGAATGTGAAAATGGAGAAGCAATCGGCTCTGATATGCGAGATCATGTGGAATTGAAAGAGGGTGAAATTGAAGATAAAAGTAATTTGCATGAACAATCTCAAGGACATGCAGATTTTGATGACAGTGGTGGGAAAGCCTTGACGGCAGAGGAATATGAAAAAGCAATTGACAACATGATGTTTGAAACTGAAGAAGCTAAGAAATGGCTTGAAGAAGCAGACAAAGAAATGAAAAAGGCTGTCGCCTCTCGTCTTACAGATGATATGAGCAGGATGTTGGAAGATATTCAGGGAAAGATGCTTACAAGGTTGCTCCCCAACGGAAGTGAAATTGACGAAAATGAACTAAGACTGCTTTCTCCTGTCCCACCCTGTAATGAATTTTACCTAACTAAATTTGAGGCTGCTGCTGATAAACTTAGAAGGGCTGGTGTAGAAAAGGCGTACATTGCTTTTGCAAAGAAATTGAATCGCATTCGCACACATAAAGAAGTTGTTGAGCCTTCTAAGAAAGGGCGTATTATACCAACTAGATTGCAAAGATATAAAACTGGAGGTCTGTACAAAGGCATTCATAAAAATTATACAATTCAAGATAAGGCGTATCAATTCAACTTCTTGATTGATTTATCTGGTAGCATGTGGAGTGAATTGTATTTCAACGCTGTTCTTCACGCGTACTTTATGTTGTCTGCCTTGAAGCCTATTCGAGGTATCTCATGCCATGTATATGGACACACAACTGGATCTTCTATTATCGACAGCAGTGTTGTTAAGCCAGGATATAAAAATAAAATACTAAATAATTATGGAGCGCGCGTTAATTCTGGAATGTCTTACGCAAGTATCGTGTATGACATAGCACACGATAAAATGACTGACAAAAGAATTAAAGAAGCGTTTGGTACAATGCTTGGAAGCGGGCGTGCTATTGCTAGAGGCAATAGAGATAGCGGGGCAATCACATTGGTCTCTCACAAATTTGACAATAATGATTCAAAAAAGATTCTTTTTGTGATGTCTGATGGAGCTCCCACTGATTACGATTATTATAAAGAAGATGGGTATGAATTGACTTCTGCGGCTGCAAATACGGCTAGGGCTGCTGGTATTCAGGTTTATAGTTTATCACTTGTCAATAGCGTTACTCACACCAACAATCGAATTTACGGTAAAGAATTTAATTATAATTTGACCGACATGAAGAATCTGCCGAAGATTGCAGACGCCATCATGAATAATTGACAACATGCTCAAAAGATGATATACTTTTATCACACTTTGGTGAACGTTGTTAGGAGGGCAACGTCACCTGCATATTAATTCCACTTTATTTTATTCACTGCTTTGGAGGCAAAAAATGACTGCTTTTACTACTGGTGCTGGCAACGCAAAAGATAACACTGGAAAAAATGTTTGGTATAAGATTCCTCAGGGAACGAGCAAGCTCATTCCTTTAGTTTCTGTGGAAACCGGTGTTGTGAACTATTCCAAACATGACACTTGGGGAGCAGGAAAACAGGTTCATCACGTTTGCATTGGTGAAGAAAATGGTTGTCCCGGCTGCGCTGCTGGTATTCCCACGACATCTAAGCATTGCCTTGTTGTAATGACTCCAGACGATCCCACGCCTAAATTGTTTGAGTTCGGAGCGACAATCTATAAACAATTGCTGGCGGCAGAGCGTGCAGAGCCTGAAAATTTTGTTGGTCGTGTATTCGTTATCGAGCGCACTGGCAAAATGAAATCTACTCGATATTCTGTTAATGGAACGATGAAGGTTCTCTCTAGTCTTCCTGACCCTGCTACTCATCCCGATGTGACCAAACTACTCACTACTGACAAAGTTAAGCTGGAAAAGTTGTATTCTGACGATGTAGAAGATAGTATGGATTAATACAACACTCATCATGGGAGGGAGAGAAATCTCCCTCCTGTGGAGGCACAATGAAGCAAGCATATAATAATATAATAGAGAAATGCGCGATATGCCCATGCACAGAAAAAACATTCTCAATAGCGAATGACAGTGAATGGGTAATTTTATATGATGCAGAGAATGTAAGTAAAGATATTGTCCTGAAAATTAAAGATATTGTGAATGAAAATTCTTCTGTATTACCAACTATGTTTCATAAAGGCGTTAATGAAGAGTGCAAAATTGCATGTCCGATGTTCATATCGTTTTTGATATCAGATGTTTCTAAGGTGCTTGTTATTGGAGACGTTGCTAAATACAATATGGAAGATTATACAAGGACAATATCAGCTAACAAGTCAGTCCTGAAATTGCCTGTTCCAACAAATGCAAACATGAAATTAATTGAGAAGGCAATTGAATCATTCACTAACGCAATTTTAATAAGACCAAGATGATAATAGCGGCGTATAAACCACCAACATTTTTGATTAATTCATTGAAGGAGATAGGTATTGATTCTGTTTTTGATATGACTTGGAGTCTGTCAGATGACTATGATGCGCTTATAACGTTTGATCCTGATACAACTTTTGATATGGACATTGCGATTATCGCATACGATTATAGCGGCGACTTGTTTGCAAATAAATGCGAAAAAGCAAGGCGTCTTGTTGATGACAAAGGATGGACTCTTTATGGGCCGATATTTGGATGTGATTACATCAACACATTGTTTCTCCCATATAAATATGATTTATCGAATCGAAGATTTAGACATAGAGCAAAACCAGCTAAAATTAGTTGGATAGAACAAAAATACGAATGGAGAACATTCTTTCCAGTGCAAAAACAGTGCGATAATGTTTTCTGGAGGAAGTCAAAAAGAACTTTACTTCGTGTTCAGGGAATAACATCAAATTATCGCAATGAACATATTTTGCCAGAAAGACAAGAAGTCCAACGAATACTGGCAATGCAAACAAAAATTGGCGTTCTTTCTACTGATGGATATATTGGCAGATGGTTTAATTTGCTTTTGGAAGAATACGCCTTGCCGTATCTTGATTTCTCTGGAATAATTGATTATCCAGCAGCATCAAGAAACATAACATTACAGGAAATACAAAACATGAGTTCAACAGAATTTGAATCGTTTTGGTATGCTTGCGAAGAATGGGCTAAAAAACACATGGGACTTGATAGGTGGTATTATGGATAAATTTGTGAATTTGCATGCTCATACATCTTATTCAGATGGCATTGGAAGTTTGAATGCTATGATGAATAAGGTTAAGGATTTAGGCCAAAACGCTTTAGCTATTACAGATCATGGCACATTGTCTGGGGCAATGGCCTTTATGAGAACTGCTAAAGAGAATGATATCAAGCCCATTGTTGGCATTGAAGGGTATATGATTAATGATACGCTTGATATTTATTTTCATATCACCTTATTGGCAATGAACAAAAATGGGTTTGAAAACCTTGTTAAATTAAATAATGTTGCTCATAAAAGTCTGTATAAAAAACCTGCGTTTACATTAGAGCAGTTGGTTAGATTTTCAGATGATGTAATTGTTTTGTCTGGATGTCCAGATGGCGTTCCGGTAAAGGGAAGTCCGTCTTTCATCGCTGAATTTGGTTTGACATTAAAAAAGGTGTTTGGAAATAGATTCTATGCTGAAATCATGTTTTCTATGCCAGATATATGGAAGAAGCAATTGAAATTTGCGGACACTTATGAATTGCCAATTGTTTTTACGGCAGACTCCCATTTTATCAACAAGGGAGATCACGGTTTACACTCTAAGGTAAACAAGTTGCTTCGCGGATATACATTTCCAAATAAGCCATTATTTTTGCATTCTAGAACGCAGATGGAATCAAGAGCAAATTCAAATAAGTTTCCATTTCATCGAATACAAGAAGGGTTAAACAATACAGTTAAGATCGCTTCAATGGTAGAAGAGTTTGTTATTGAACATCCAGTGACATTACCTGCTCCACCCGACGCAAAACAACAGCTTTACAATGTCATTCAAATGAAAAAGAATCGTATGATTATGAATGGTGTGTGGAATGACGAATACGCTGCGAGATTGAAATACGAAAGCAATATAATTACCAGAATGAAATTTTGGGACTATTTTTGGATGGTATGGAAAGTTGTTGAGCATGGAAAATCGCAAAACATTAAATTAGGGCATGGTAGGGGGAGTGCTGCTGGTTCATTGGTGGTGTACATGCTTGGGATCACCACTGTTGATCCGGTTAAATATGATTTAATTTTCGAGCGTTTTTTGAACATTGCTCGTAAGGGTGTTGTTGATATTGATTTGGATTGGCAGGCTGATAGACGTGATGAGATTATCGAGTTTGCTCATGTTACGTGGAAGGCTCTTCCGCTTATTACAATATCAACATATAGCCATAAATCATTGCTTAATGATTTAGCAAGGGTATTTAAGATTAATTCAAAACAAAAAGCTGAGTTGTCAGACGAACATTCACCTGAATTTGCCTTGTTTTGTACATCGAATCCTGAATTTGCTCACGCTTATAAAATGATGATTGGCGGTGTTAGGCATCGAGGCAAACACGCCAGCGGTTTTGCTATTACAAAAAATCATAACCTACCAGTTGAACGAATGAAGGGAAATAAACTTACGTACGGTGTACCATTGGCATCAAGTCAATATGATGATTTAACACCGTGGGGCGCAACAAAATTTGACTTGCTTGGCCTTACATCTCTCAGCGCCCTTTCTAGAATGGAAGAATTAACATGAAAAACGAACGAATTACATTTGAAAATAGTTGTGTAGAAATATCATTTATGAATGAGCATGAAGAGGATGGGAGTATGGCAATAAAAGTAAGCATTGACAATTGTGATGGTTACGGAAATTTCTCCTCTGGAGAAATTACACTCTCTATCCCAAACATTGAAGACCTTGTTGATTTTATTTTTGAAAATTTTGATATTTAATTTCCGCTCAGAGGCAAACATGAATCTTAAATCTGCTCTAAAAATAGTTGAAACAGCAATTAAGCTAGAAAAATTAGGCCACGAGATCACAGAGATTGATGTCGAAGCCGGAACGGCATATTGTATAAAATGCGACACTAATTTCACCAGCGATGTTCTTCCCTTCAAGTGTGTACCACGAAAATATATTTTCGATGGCAACGAGATTCAGTTTATTTGGCACAGTGATACAAAACAACTTGAAATTGGCACACAAGATGCAATGGAAGAATTGTGGAATGTTGATGAAACAGCAAACTTTCAAAGATGGCTTAACTCTGTTATGGAGAATAAAAATGATTAAATTAAAAAAGCTAAATAAAATTCCTAATTGTAATAGAAATGTATTTGAGGTTCGCATTAAATTTGAACATGGCGATGCTCGACATGCAGAAACAAAAAGTGTTTTTGTTGAAAAATTTGAAGATGTTGCAAAATTATTGTATGACTTATTTTTGTTCAAGACTAAATTTGACACCAACAAACCAGAAGAATTTGATGATTTTATGAAATCAAATGGAAGCGAATGCGTTGTTGATGTCTCCGATGAATATGGAGAATATAGTATGTATGGATGCTTTGATCCTGTACAAGATTGTTATTCTATGAATAGATATGCCAGCATTTCTGGAATAGAATTATATTTTATTGACAGCGTTGGAGATGTATATCCATATAACATTTATCGAGACGGAAATGATTTTAATGTTGTCGAGGTGGTAAATGAATAAGACGCAGTTAATGCGAGTAAATGGATTGAACAACATTATTAAAGTTCAATTGACTCCAACATTTAGTTTGTGGTTTTCGTATTCAACGCTTGTTGGTGTTGAATACGACGGTGTTTTGAAGGTAATAGATAAAGTGGAATTGTCGCATAAAACAGTGACCGGAAGGCATCTCAATATGATTGATCCATCAAAAACACATCGCGTAAAATTTGAAGAAGTTCAAGAGTTTCTTGATGACATTCTTTCTGGAGACGCATAATGTATGACGACGATGCGGTATTTGAATTATTTAGGGAAGGAAACTTGAATGGTATATTTCAGTTTGCTTCTCAAGGCATTCAGGTTATCGCCAAAAAGGTGCAACCAAGAAAACTTGAAGACATTGCATTGGCAATTGCAATGTATCGTCCTGGGCCATTGTCTTCTGGAATTGCCTTTGAAATTGATTCATTAAGAGCTTCCCCTCATAAATATGGCAATGGCATTGTTGATTCAATTTTGGTTGATAGTGGTGGCATTATTGTTTACCAAGAACAACTTATGCAGGTTTGGCAATATGTTGCAGATGGAACGATGGGCGAAGCAGACATTTTGCGTAAATTAGTTGGAAAGAAAATTACGGGCTCTCCAAAATGGAAAAAATATCGCAACATGTTTTTCGTTGGAGGGAAGAAAAAGGGCATGAGTGACACGTCCCTTCAAGAATTATGGAGTCAAATTGAGGGTGCTGGCATGTATAGCTTCAATAAATCTCATGCCCTTTCTTATGCAATGTTAGCGTATGATACAGCCTATTACAAAGTATATCATCCGGTGGCGTTTTTTGCGTCCATGATGCAATACGATAGCAAAAATGCTCTTGGATATGTTCTTGAAGCAACGGAAATGGGATATAATATCAAGCCAGTCGATGTCAATGTCTCAACGAATCAATACGAAATTGATGGAACAAACATCATTATGCCATTAAGCGCAGTAAAGGGCGTTGGACAAGTGGCTGTTGCTTCCATCATTGCAGAAAGAGAATCAAATGGGGCGTATCTTTCTTGCAAGGATTTCAGGCAAAGATTGCCAAAAAGAAAAGTTAATAAACGAGTGGTAAGGGCTCTCTTTGGTCTTGGCGGCTTTGATGAATTTGCCGATTATGAAAATCTTGGTTTGGATGATCGTGAAGTTGTTGATATAAAGGCAATGAAAAATAGAGAGTTGACAAAACAGTTTCTTGGATTTTCTCTCCCGACCATGAAACTCATGAAGGCAATAAAGAAAAATTCGCATAACAATATGATGTATGGTATAATTACTCATGTTCATGAAGGCATAGCAAACTCTGGAAGAAAGTATTTCAAGGTTGTTATTTGGCCAGACTTCAAGACTTTCTTTTTTAAGAAAACATATTCTGTATCAGAAGGAGATGTTGTGAAAATATATTTTAAGCCACGTACACAATCTGGAACTGCATTGGAGGTCGTTGGATAAGATGCAAAAAATAATTTCTTATACTTTGGATACTGGAGACACAAGTTTAATTGATAAAATGCCTCCAGCTCTGATGTCAGACACAGAAAGAGAATGGGTTAAATATATCAGAGATAATGTCTCTTTATATGGCGAAACTCCATCAACAACAGACTTTATTAATAAATTTCCGTTGTTTATTGACCTGCCATATACAGAAGTTGGCCTTCTAAAAAGAACAATTGAAAAGAAAAAGAAGGCTGCAATTAACGAAACTCTTGCTAGTATCGACCCTAACAATTTAGAGGAATCAAGAAAAACAGTTGAAGAGTTGAGAGACAAATTGTCTATGGGGCCTTCAGAGTTAATGAATTTAGCCCATGCGTCAAGGGTTGATATGTACTCAACGTCATTTAACACCCATTTTATTGTAACCAAAGAAGTGACTGACAAATTAAATGGGCTGAGAGATGGAGAAGTGCTTACAATCATTGGTAAGTATGGTAGCGGCAAAAGCCTTTTAATAGAAAACTCCATTGTTAAATGGGTGAAAAATGGTCAACGCGTTTTAGTTATTAGCAATGATATGAGTTCTACCGCAACAGCAATGCGACTTGATAGTTTTTTGGTTCATCAAGATATTAGTCAAATGAAACAAGAACATCTTGCTGTATTGGATAAGGTATTGGCAATGTTGTATTCGTATTTAGACGGAGAAATTATAATGCCTACAACGCCAATACAATATGTGAGTGAAATAGTCGGCATCGCAAAGCAACAAAAGGCAGACATTTTGGTTGTTGACGGGGCGTATCTTGTAAAGAGCGAGGCATCAAACGGAAAGGGCTCTCGTGATTGGCAGGCAATCTCTGACACATCCGGCGAGCTTACGTGGTTGGCTCATTCATTAAACATTCCTGTTGTTCTTGTTTCTCAAGCCAACAGACAGGGAGATGTTGCATACAGCAACAGCTTGGCTCAGGATAGCGATATTCTTTTGAAATTAGATGAAGAAGAAAGCATTGTTTCGGACGACGAAACTGTAAAAATTATGCAATTGTCTACAATGAAAAATCGCAGAGGAAGCCCATACAGAGGTCACATACAAATTGATTTCACAGACTTCTCAATCTCAGACACTAAATTCAAGGTAGGGCCATGATTAAAAGAATTAAAAATCCAGATGTTCGTGTAAAACAGACGTCTAAAGGCTGTTTTATTTCTGTAAAGGCTGGTCATTTTTGGGAGTATGAATTTGATTATGATGAGCATCTTTTGATTATTTATATTGGAGAATCTGAATGGGAATATGATGTTCCTGTTTGGATTGATGAAACCAAAGACATTGTTGAAACAGATAAATCAATCGAGGTCGTAAGATAATGGAACTTGAAACGTTTGGTCTGCCAGATGCAGCGGGTAATGTTGTATGTCGTTGTCCATTTGGGAGTCATGCAGATGTACATCCATCGGCCAGTTTTAATGTAAATACTGGATTGCTTTATTGCTTTTCTTGTAAACAAGGTGCAAATAGTTATCATCTTAGAACAAGATATGGTATTGAATTGCCCGTTATTAATGGTGGAAAGAAAATCATTAGGAGAACAGATGATAAATGGAAAGAATTATGGAGGTATTCATATCCATTTACTTCAGAAGATGAAGCAGTTGAAAATTCGAAGGAATATGCGCATAGTCGCGGCATAATGGAAGACACAGCAAGGCTGTATGATATTCGTTTGTCTAGCACCGGAGTTCTCTTTCCATTCAAGTCTTTTAATGGAAAAGTCATTGGGTTTCAAGAACGGAGAATCGTTGGAAGCCCAAAATATGTTATTATGGGACAACGCACTCCGTTATGGCCTTATTGTCACATGTTAAAGGTGCACAAAAACACGAATGTATATTTGGTTGAAGGTATATTTTCTGCCATTAGAATGAGGCAGTGTGGATACATAGCGTTTGCGATTGTCGGTAGTCGTTATAGAAATGCGAAAGAGGTGTTGAACGTCTTAGAAGAATTTGTGCCTTTTAATGACATTGTGGTATCATTTGACAATGACGATGCAGGAAAGATTGCTACGTATGAATACATGAAATTAGGCGTCAAAGGAATCTTACCTGGGTTTTCTCCAGATGACGCTGATTGCGAGGCAATCGAGTTCATGTCAAATAAATACATTAGTTTACGAAAGGCCAACTTTTTAGGTATAGATGTCCATTACGAATTGTTTGGATGACTCAATGAGGAGGAATGAATGAATATAGGAACAAAGTTTGAGAATCAAATCATACATCAATTAGAGTCTGAGGGATACGTTGCAGTAAGAACGCATTTGTCAAGAATAATTGATGTTATTGCGTACAGCGATTGTCAAACTTTGTTTATAGAGGCTAAAGCAACCAGAAAATCATCTCCAAGAAGTTACGCAAAAGAAATTAGAAACACTCTTTCTCTGTGTCGACAAAATGGTTGTAGAGACACATTCATGTTTGTTATCCGTTTGAGAGGGAACAAGCAAATATGGTTGAATCTGAACAAAATGGAACTGGACGATAGAACAACCTATGATAAAAAGATGTCAACATCTTGGTTGAATAGAAAAAAGGCAATGTTAAAAAGGTACTCTTAGGAGGATATTATGTCATACACAAGATTGATTAGTCTTGTAGAAAATATGAAAAGCGGTGAAACCATAGAAATTCGAGGATATACCATAGCTTATTATACCGATAATTCTAGTTATCATTGGTATACTATTTCTGATGGCGATGACTTGGTGGTTCTTCCTACACCAACAAGCGTTTTAGAGTATATCAACGACGATGAATCTATGGAAGAACTACCAAAAAATGACGTTGGCACTAAGAACGATAATGGAAAGACACGTTGGTCGTTGGTGTTCTGGCCAGCAGTTGAAGATATGGTTCGAGCCCTTCAAATTGGCGTCGATAAATATGGCGAAAAGAACTACATGAAGGGCCTTGAACCACAACGCATAATGGATGCAATGATGAGACATATTGTAGCAATTATGAACGGTGAATGGATTGACGAAAGTGGCAATTCTCATGTTGGTCATGTCATGGCCAACGCAATGATGTTATACGAACAACGCTCAAGCGAGGACAAGAATGAAGCTTAATAGCAAATTTTCAATTGGTAGGCTTGGAATGGAATTTGGATGGTTTAGTGGACAAGAATTTTCTATATTTTCTACCAACATTTTAATGAAACAATATGATTTCATTACATTATTTGGAATACAAATCGCTAAATTCTGTATTTTCATGTATTGGGACATTTAATTGTGAAATTAATTGATAACACAAACAAACACCCATTGTTTATTGCTACTCTTGCTGCTGAGACTTGTTATGCAAGTTATGGCAAACATGAAGATAAAGAAAAACAATATGTCGCTAAACTAATTGCAAGCGGTCATACCAGTATTTTAGAACATTGGTGGGTTGTCATTGAATTAGACTGGGTTGAAGTAATATACAATATTGACGAATATATTGAAGTTGTTTCTCAGCCTGGTGTTGTAAACTACACAAAAGATAACTCTTACTTTGTTCTTCTAAATTGGCGTCATCTGTATGATTTGAAAGACAATGAAATCGTCCAGAAAATTATTTCGCTTATTCGCAATGAGATTAGCGTGGAGGTAGATATATGGAAGTAAACATGATTGCCCATAATTTCTTTATGCTACCAAGCAATTTAATCACAAAAGTTGGTGTGGCCACATTTGAGATAAGCGGGATTAGCAGGGTTGTATTAGCACAGCTTACAAGACATAGAACATTTAGTTTCAGCGTACAATCAATGCGTTATGTTAAACAATCTGAGTTTGTTGATCCATGTGATATTGCTTATCCAATACAAGAATCATTTGAGGCTTATGGAAATCTAATGTTGCAAGATGGATTGAAGAAACAAGAAGCCCGTTATGTTCTTCCATTGGCTACATCAACTAGACTGATAATGTCAATGCCGTTAAAATATGCTGTTGGATATTTCAAGCAACGCCTTCATGTGTCTGCACAACCGGAACATAGAGCTTTAGCCGTTTTGTTGTACGACTGCTTTGACGTAGATATAAGACAGCGATTTATAGAAGAGTACATGCCAATTAACATGATGTTCTTGAAGGCATCCATAGATAACGATGTTCGTCAATTTCTCACTCAAGGAGGATGATATGTCTGAAGTGATTACGAAAGAAGTTATGGAAACATACAAGGAAATGGTTATTAAATGGAGAAAGCAAACAAAACACGCTTATCCGTGGCCAAATGATTATGATTGCATTAGATTTGCATTGACAGAACTTGGCGAAGCGCTGGATGCAGAAATGAGAGAAAACAAGGGGTACAAAAGAAATAACGTTAAGAATCATGGCGTGAATGATGAATTAGGCGATGCGTTATTTATGCTTTTCAGCATTGATGGCTATACTCCAGGGAACATCCCCGTTATCAAAACGAATAAAAATGTTGTAATGGCAATGATGTATTTGTCTATTATTGCTGGCAGTTGGGAATCTGTTGAAGCAACGCAGGATGAGTGGGATTCAGCTATGGATGTCGTTGTTGCTTATATTTTGGGCAACAAAGGGTTTAGCTTCGACAATCTAAAAAACACGATTAAGAAACTTGAAGGCAAACATTTGACAACTGATTAAGGACGTGATATAATGACACAAGATCAACAAAGAAATGCCATTGCCGAATTAGTTGCAAACATGGTGTCTGAAATTTTCGACGCAATGTTTCCAGAAACAAGAGTTGATTCGTTCAAAGGCGGCATTAATAAAACAGGTTCTTTGGTTTTACCAGCTAAAAAGGTTACTTATTTGAAGAGATTAAAGAATAAAAATTATCACAAGTGGCCCAAGAAATATAAAGAGCAACTTGAAAACATCACTCAGGAGGAATTACATGTTTGACGAACGTATGAAAACAATCGAAGGTATTTTGTCGGATCAATTCGCTGATGGTTATTCTGAAGGGTTTGATAAGGGCAAGGCAGTTCAGGAATATATGAATAGCTTAAACACGGTCTCGCTGAGTGCTGTTTTTGAGGTTGTCAGTGATGCTATTATGGATTATGCGATTGGTAATTTTATGGCTGGCAATTTTAGTGTTGACGTCGCCATCGAACTTCTAAAGGTGTCTGGTGTGTTGTTAGTCGCTGGGAATCATTTCGATAAATAAGATTAAAGAGGGAGAAGCAATTCTCTCTTGCGCCAACGTAGCTCAATTGGTAGAGCATCTCACTTGTAATGAGAGGGTTAAGGGTTCAAGTCCCTTCGTTGGCTTATCGGTGTGTAGCTCAGCTAGGCAGAGCGCCTGCTTTGGGAGCAGGAGGTCACTGGTTCAAATCCAGTCACACCGACCTTTTCATGGACTGATAGCTCTAAATGGGAGAGCGCCTGTTTTGCAATCAGGAGGTTTCGGGTTCAAATCCCGGTCAGCCCACTTAGCACCTAAACATGCAAAACAATGATGGTTTTGAGAAAAATTAGCTTTAGACAATAAAATATACCTGTTATCGTAGTTATATCCTCAAATCGTCGCCACAGTGGGTGTTTTGACCCCTAAACAGGGCACGCTAGAGAAATGTTGTCGGTGGTATTTTGCCTCCATAGCTCAACTGGATAGAGCGACGGCCTTCTAAGCCGTAGGTTGTAGGTTCGAGTCCTACTGGAGGTGCTAAGCACCTGTGCCCCAATTGGCAGGGGTCGAAGACTTAAAATCTTTGTGTTCTGAGTTCAAGTCTCAGGGGGAGTATCTCAATAAGTATGTTTCTGCCTTTACGGAGGGCGATAGGTTGCCGCAACGTGTAGGGCTTCGAAATAAGGTTGTACGGGAGTGCGCATTACCGTATGGCAAACTTTTGAGGACAGCCTTGCTTGAGAGGGTGGCGCTCTTCGGAGAGACAATAAAGACCACCCCGCTCACCGTAAGGGCAGAAACACGCAAAGCGCCTGTACCCCAATTGGCAGAGGGGCTGGTTTTAGAAACCAGATGTTGATGGTTCGAGTCCATCCAGGCGTATTTTGGGGAGTAGCAAGCGTTGGTGCTTAACAGGTCTTGAAAACCTGGCCGACCGAAAGGTTGAGGGTTCGACTCCTTTACTCCCCGTATGATATACAATTACTCTCAAGGAGATAAAATTATGAAAGAAAAGTTTGATTGGGATTACGTAAGGCTTGTTATTGTTATCATGATATTTTTATCAATAATTGTTGCTATACTTTGGCCAGCAAAAAGAATACAGGACATTGATTGTGATGATTATAGGATGTTGTCTCAGATGATAGAGCTTGGTTCTAGCGACAATGAATATCAGCCATTGTTTATAATTAGTTCTTTCTTAGACGCGCAGGGATTTGAAAACGAATCTAATATAATGTTTTGTACAGCAAAAGCTATGTCTAATAACGTTTATGATGATTGTATTGTTGATGGATCATTAATTTTACGCAATATAAGAAAAGGACTTGAAAAAATGTCAATGAAAGAAACTTTGTACAAGAAAGCGTCTAATGGTAAAATTGTTGAATGGAGTATCTTGGTGTCGGGAAACATGATAACAACTTTTTATGGAGACGTCAATGGGGTGAAATCAAAATCGGTAAAGATAATCAAAGAGGGTAAAAATATCGGAAAGTCAAATGAAACATCTCCAGAACAGCAGGCAATGTTACAAGGGAAATCAATGTACAAAAAGAAAATTGACAAGGGGTATTTCAAAACGATAAGTGAAGCGAAATCCAATAATCTTATAAAACCAATGTTAGCAGTGAAATATAATGATAAACGGGTTTCATTCCCTGTCGCCGTTCAACCAAAATTGGACGGCGTTCGTTGTTTAGCGATGAAGGTTGATGGCAATGTAAAGTTACTATCTCGTAGTGGAAAAGAGTATAATCTCCCACATATTCAAGAAGCATTGCAAAATACATTGCCGGATAATATCGTGTTGGATGGAGAGATATTCAATAGAGCATTATCATTCCAAGAAATAACTTCTTTAGTCAAAAAATACAGAAAGGAAAGTGAAGCGCTTAATTATTGGATATATGACATGATAAATTTAGAAAACAAAGATATTATTTTTGCATTACGATTTACTACAATTGAAAACATAATAAGAAATCAGCACAAATCCCTTATTGAGACTCCGACTTTCACTGTGATATCGCTTGAAGAACTGCAAAAGATTCATGCTCAATTTGTTAAAGACGGGTTTGAAGGTACAATAATCCGTTCCCATTTTGGGAAATACGAAATGGGGAAACGCAGTTGGTCATTAATGAAGCTAAAGAATTTTGACGACAATGAGTTTGTGATTGTTGATTATGCTCCAAGCATACAGAATGGAATAAATGTGCCATTGTTTGTATGTGAAAACAAAGATGGTAAGTTGTTTAACGTTTTCATGTCTGGCACAATGGAGCAAAAAGCAGAGGTGATGTCTCATATTGACGATTATATTGGTAAATTGTTGAAGGTTAAACATTTCGGATATACAGAAAGAGGCATTCCAAGATTTCCAGTCGGCATTGGTATCAGAACTAAGGAGGATTTAGATTGAAAAAGCGTGTGTACAAAAAACCAAAGATTACCAACAAAGGAAAACTGAAGCAATTCGCAGGAAGTCCGCTCAATACAACTCAAAAATTAACCGAGAGCATTACAGGTTATAATTCTGATTTAGACTATGACATAGGAGATTATGATAACTATGATTGACAAAATCGTCGAATTAAAAGAGGCTGGACAACTTACGTGGGCTCAAATCGGAGAAAGAGTTGGGTTAAGCGCTGAAGCTGCGAGGGCACGTTATCGTAGGCAAAAGGTAGAGAAGGTAATAGGGGAACTCGAAGAACTTGGTGAGGTTGATGAAGTTGACGAAGAAACAGAGCCAATTGAAGAGTTTGATAATTGGGATGAATCAATCGATAGAATTGAAACAATCAAACTTGAATATAAAAAGCGCAATTCATATTCATCTAGCGGGTCTGTAACATTGAGAGATGAATTGCCAATTATCGTTGTTACCGCTGATTGGCATATTGGATTAAAAAGCGTTGATCATAAGGCTCTCAAACAAGACATTCATTCATGGCTTAGCACCGATGGTTTGTATGTAATCATTAATGGCGACATTATCGAAAACGGAATCGGCACACAAGGGATTGGTTCTGCAACGGAACAATTGATTTCACCGAAGTTGCAACACAATATAGCAAAAGATATAGTAAATCAACTTGATCTGAGCGGCAAATTAATTCTTGCAACCGAAGGAAATCATGGTGAAAGAAGCAACAGAGTTCTTTTTGAAACAGTTGACCTGATATACGAAGATGTTGTAGATCATGTACCTTTGTTTGGCAACAAGGGTGTATTTAATGTGATGTTGAATAATGAACGCTATAAATTTTTTGTTGGACATAAAATGCCTGGGTCTACTGACACCAATTTCTTTGGGGCACACACAAAAATTCTCAGAACAATTCCAAGATTAGATGTCGCTGCAATTGCACATATTCATACATGGAGTCATGCAGAAATATTTTATCAAGGTCAGTATGTGCAATTAATTATCAACGGGACGTATTCTGTAAATGAGGAATATGCCGTGAGATTTTACAATCCCATCGGGAATAGGGTAAATCATTATCTTGTGCTGCATAATGATAAGCATTGCGTTGTTCATTTTGAAAACCTTAAAGATGCCATTAAGTATAGGGAGTTGCATTCATGAACACGCCATTGCAGCAATTTGTATATCTCGATAAATATAGTCGTTTTCGTTATGATCTTGGCAGAAGAGAAACCTGGGAAGAAACGGTGACTCGTTCGTATAAATTCTTGAAACTGTTGGTAGATGAAAATGCAAACAACGATCCCTTAACAGATGATGAATGGAATGAATTGTTTGAGGGGATGTTGAATATGGATTTTCTTCCAAGCATGAGGCTAATGGCTTCTGCTGGAGAAGCAGCGGAAAAAGATAATGCAAGGATTTATAATTGTAGTTATATCACAATTGATTCCATTGATTCATTTCCAGAAGTTCTGGCTTTGTCAATGGCTGGAGTGGGAATAGGTTATAGCGTTGAAAGAAAATACGTCAATGAACTTCCTATTGTGATGCGGCAATCTGGAAACGTTCGTTATCATACAATTGAGGACAGCACAGAAGGATGGATTAATGCCCTTAGACTAGGCATACATTCCTGGTGGAATGGTGATGATGTAATTTATAACTATAATTTGCTGCGTCCTGCTGGAGCGATTATCAAAAGTGGAGGTAGAGCTTCTGGGCCAGAGGTGTTGAAAGACTTGTTTGATTTTACAAGAACCTTAATTCTTGAACATCAAGGCAGAAAATTATCTCCAATAAATTGCCATGACATTGTAACAAAAATAGGCGATTGTGTTGTAAGCGGTGGCGTGAGACGAACTGCTTATCTGGCGTTATTTGATTACGACGATGAAAGAATGGCGACGTGCAAATCACCAGAAAATATAATTGGAAATGAAAATAGATTTAACGCAAATAATTCATTAGTTCTGCCAGATAGACATATAACCCAAAAAGAGATATTTAAGTGGATGGGAAATATGTTGGAAGGCGGAACTGGTGAGCCAGGATTGTTTAACAGAAATGTAGCTATCCCAGAAAGGCGCGAAAAAAGAGATGATTTTGGGCCAAACGCTTGCGCTGAAATTATTTTGAGACCAAGACAATTTTGCAATTTAACAACTGTTGTTGTAAAGGAAAATGATAACGAAGAGTCGTTGAGAAGAAAAATAAAATATGCTACAATAATTGGCACTATACAGTCTTTAGCTACGCATTTTCCGATGCTTGGGGATGACTGGATTGTTAATGCAGAAGATGAAAGACTATTGGGCGTGTCAATTACCGGATACTTTGACAATGCTCTTGTAAGAAAACCAAGCGTTTTGCAGGCGTTAAAGAAGCAAGCGTTGCAAACAAATAACGCTATGGCTAACAGTCTTGGGATCAATGTGTCAGCCGCAGTTACTGCCATTAAACCTTCTGGCAACAGTAGTCAACTTGTTGATGCTTCGTCTGGCATTCATCCAAGATGGTCTCAGTATTATATTAGACGAGTTAGATTAAATGTTGAATCTCCAATATACAAATTGTTAAAGGCGTCTGGCATGAGAATGACTCCTGAAAATGGGCAGTCAGCTAACAGCGCTACGACTTGGGTTGCCAGTTTCCCAACAAAATCTCCAGATGGAGCAATAACAAAAGACGATATTTCAGCCATTGAAATGCTTGAGCATTGGTTGAACGCGCAAAATAATTATAGTGAACATAACGTGAGTATTACAATTCCATACGATGAAGACGAATGGATTGACATTGTTAAATGGGTATATGATCATCAAAACGATATTGCTGGCGTAACGTTTATCCCAAAGTCAAATGCAAATTATGAACAAATGCCGTATGAAAGCATTGATAGGAAGCAATATGACAAGATGATTTCCGAAATGCCTAGAATTGAATGGGAAAGAATTTCCGAGTTTGAAAAAGAAGATATGACAACTTCATCTCATGAGGTTGCTTGTTCAGCAGGTGTTTGCGAAGCAGACTTCTTTGGAGTAAAAGAATATGGCAATGACAAAAATGATTTTGCTTTTATCATTAGCAATGAATTGTAACACAGGATTTCTAACAGAACACAGAGCCTTTGATCAAGTTTTTAATTCATTTCCAAATAGAATTGATGATAGTGTGCACGGATATGTTGCGACTGGAGATTGCAATGATATAGGGAGTTATGGATTATTGATTGTTGGAGATAATATAAAACGAGTTGTTGTTGCCGATTGTCTTAATCCATCAGACAAACAAAAAGACCCTGCCCGATATGTCGGGTGGGTCTCTGATGTAGATCAGTTTTTATATGCTTCAATGAAAGTTAAAAAACATTTGAATCAAGGCTCACTCTGTCTCTTCAGGTAGCTCTATCGTATCTGAAACTTCAAACGCATACATGATATTCCCTTCTATGTAGTAGAAATTTCCTGCTATCATGGAGGGGAATTTCTTTTTTAGATCAATTATAGTTAATGTTTCGGATGAAGACAACTCTTCTGATTTCCATTGTGTTCCATCCCAATAATGAATAGTGGCTTTCTCATTAGAATCAGGTCTGCCATTATAAGCAAGGTGGCTTAGCTTTCTTATCCCTAACATTCCGGTGCAATTACATCTATTCCCATTGTCGTATGGATGATAACAGGCTTCTGAAGAAGCATTTCCTGGAACATTCGAGAATCCCTTGACTGACTGCAATTTTCTAACATTTTGTATGATTGCGTTTATTGACTTATCATCTAATCCAGGAATAGGATCGCATTCTTCAAATGGAGTCATTGGCAACAACCCAAAAGACTGTGGTTGTCCATATCTTTCATATTCTCCAACAAAATATACTATGGCTTGGTGTCCATACGGATCAAGCGTGCTGCCGCTGTGACGTCTAAATGTTAGCTTTAGTGTGACATTGTACTTTTCGCCATCAACAAATGAATCGGTTGGATAGACAATATGGAAATGTTGTTCATTTGACGGAGCGTCATTGTCGTGAATTTTCAAGGAATCATTATAGTAAGTGTCATCTGAGATTGTATTGAATGGCTTGTTGTTCCAAATATATTGAACGTTGCCACTGGAATTATCGTAATGAAGAGACATTATTGCTTCATTATCCGCCCCAGACAATGCCGTGATTGTAAGTTCTGTGTCGTAAACATCTTCTATTTGAATCTTATCACCAATTTCAAACCCTCTTGAAGATTGTATCCCAATGTTATTGATGTCTCCAGTGCCAGTTGGAATGTCGATTTTGTCATTTCTGATTTGAGACAGAGCATTGTGCCATCTATAAACAGTATCTCCATCTGAATTGTTAATTTGTGCTTCAAATAACATTGTATAAATAACTCTATCTGCATTTAACTCGACAGGATAAGCAAGCATGAAACGAATGTGAAGATCGTCGTATCCATGAGTGATAATCGGATATTGAGCCACTGTCTCCACGTTATCAACGTCGGTGAGCCCAGCAACATAATCTCTCATATTTGAAAGCGGAATAGTTTCGATTGTGTCAGGCATATCCATCGCATTGATAACGGTTGATACATCGTCCCATTCCTCAACTGTTGGTGTACCAGACGTGAAATCATTTAATTGATATGTCAATAATTGAGCATCTATTACGCTTTGTTTTGGAACTTCCCACGGCTTTGATATTTGATAATCCCATGTATGAAGAGGCAACGCCTGCCAAATGCCAATCGTTACATAATACGAATCTCCGGCTAATATATTGGATGGAATTTCGTAATAATGATAATTCCCGTCGCTTGAGTATGGATTTACTATTTCATCATTTATTTTGACGTGTCCTGTCATGTCTGGAATATCTGAATAAATACAAATATCGTGATCTGCGTTGTGAATAAGCAGGGCTTTTATTGTATAATCATCTTCGTCTTCTGGTTCTACCCATGCCCACTCTCTTCTTGGAACAATGATTGGAGATGTTTTGCCAATATAATCATATTTAATTTTGTTGACCATTGCCTGCCATGTGTTAAGAATGAGCTTAGCAGATACAGTCATTTTTGTTGTTATTTTTGGGGCTCTCATATCATGCACACCTTTGTATTATCTAATTGATCTACGCCTATAATATAAGGTTTGCCGCAAGTTCCAGCATCGCCAGACGTATCTCCATACAAATAGTTTTTTGATACCAATGTCAAATCCATCCACAACCCTTGTGTAGACGAAAATCTTGCTGTTGTAGAGAACAAATAATAATCAATTTGTCTTCCATATTCGTCGATTAAGATTACTGGCCTACCAAATACATATTTTTCGTTGGGAATAGCGTTTTTGATAATTACGAAGTCGTCATTGAATTGGCCAAATCTTTCCATTCGCTTGCCAAGCGTTGTTGCAATCCAATCTGCTTGTAATTTGTTTTGTATGTATTTATTAGTTGCAAATGTTCTTGAGAAATTTGGGTCTTGTACAATGGGATGCGTTACCTTTTCTTTTTTAGAGAATGAAACGGAAATCCCATTCACTCTTATATTCGTTATGTAAGACAGAAGAGTGTCTGAATTGCTCACAGTGAACACAATAGTATTGCCATATAATTGGTAAGAAATCGTTGTTAGCGTCGCGTCACCATTTGAAACAACATCGTAATCAACGTCTCCATTGCCAACTAGCTGCGATGACAGTTTGAGTTCATGTTTTTCATTGACTGCTCCAGCTTCAATTATTATTGGCTGCTTATCTCTAATCAGGTCTTGCTCGGCATTAAGAATTGGTGGTGTATAGTCCACAACTATTTCATCAAAAATGTTCATCCTAGACACAAACTGAGTTCTTGATTCAGCGATCTGTCTCACGTCAATTATAATAGGCTCAAGTGGTTGAACAAGCATGTAATCATGTGGATATACATTGATTACAGGACTATTGTCTGAAACTACGTATGCCAATGATGCTTCCATCATTTTAAGAATTGCATTTATCGAAGATTCGTTGTCGAGAGATGAATATTCTACTGTTGTAGGAGAAGCTGCTACTGGATATACCAGTCCAGTATCATCAAATAACTCTATTAGTTCTGATGTAGACTTATATTGAAATGTTTCTGTTGTTCTTTTTCTTTGTATTTTCCCAGACAACTTGTTTTGCAGCTTAAATGTAATGGAAAACGAATCTCCACTTGGAGACGTCAGTGATCCATAAAAAATTGGTTTATCGGAAATCATATCTGGATCACTGTTGTCTTCAAGCGTGATGATGACATTTACGCCGTTTACTGGAAAATCGGACAAGGCAGACTCTAGCTCCGTATCTTTATTTGGAATCAAGGAGTTAAGCGAGAATCTGCCATTTTTGTTTACGAACGTTATTTGTCCTGACGTTGGTTTTGCTTTGGGCTCAAGTGATGATGTCATATCGACATTGAATAGCTGAAATGTTGCAGCACTTAACAGAGCTGTTTCGTTGCTGTATTGTTCGTTTCCAAACCAGTCCACATATACTTTTAATTTTGGTTTGATTATCATGGTATTGTCACCAAGTTCAATGTCAGGGAATGTCTTGTGACATTAGCTAGTCTCGCATGGGCAATTGTTTCGGTTGGGTCTGATAGCCCATCGACAACGCAAGTATACTGATCGCCATCTATGTCCTCAAAAATGAACCCTTCGTATCCGTATTGAGACAAAAAATCTGTAATATCTTCGTAAGACGCGTTGTCAAGCCCATCCCATTTTAGTTTGAATTTATATCCTTCGTATAACACTTGAGTAATCCTTTGCCCAGTTGGTGTAACAATTGTCTTTCCTAAGGCAAATGATTGTTTTGTTCTCGGATTTGCTGGATTCATTAGCGTTACTGTTGTCGTTAAATCCAAATTCGTAAATGAAACTTGTGTGTTAATGGTCATTATGGTAACACTCCATCATTTGTTATACTTGCATTGCAGCCAGCTAGAGTAGTTGGTATTGTCAGCGACTGTTGTTCAACCCACTCTTGTAATCCAGCCCACATCTTTTGAGCCATTGACTTACCAACTTTTTTATATTCCTTTTCATTATTGCTAACTTCCTTCAAAAATGTTTGAGCCGTTTTTAACCCTACCTTGCCATCCTTTAATCCCTGTTGTACGCCATCAATGTATGCTCCGGCATTTGGTATGCCAAGAGCTTGTTTCACAGCTTTTTCTGCGTCTCCCTGTGAACTATACAACCCAGCAGCTATAACAGCATCCACGCCAAGTTTAATTGTCTGTTCCCTATTAGCCTTAGCCTGCAATTGCTGTTGCACTTCTCTAACAAGAGCGTCTGTATTAAGCCATTCTGGATGCTCTAGATTCTTTCCTTCGGCAACAAGTTTTTGAGAATAAGCCTTAATTGCTTGTTCACCTTGTGCTGCTATCTCTGGCGGGATCGTTCCATCCCAAATCATGCTTTTGAAAAATTCTGAACCAGAGCCTTTATTAGCAACATCTTGCAGTTTTCTTACCATCTCAAATGATGCGTCTTGATAACCATCAAGGAAATCCCAGGGTTTAACTTCCATTCCAGAGGTCATAGCAGCAACGACGTCATTTTGAATGGATGATGCCAAGTCGCTCATTGTTTTTGTTGCTGCTGGGGCATCGCTGGCTATTTCTTTAAGCATGGAAAGGAATGGGTCTGCGTTATTGGCCGTTTCCCACATAGCCTCACCAACATTAGTGGAAGACAGAGCAATTCCTTCATTTTGTCTCTTTATATCTTCTGCTTGTTGATAGTAATCCATGAATGCGTCTTTGGACACTTTTGTTGCTATGCTCGCCAATGCAGAATTAATTGAACCGGCAATCCCATCTGAGATAGACTTCATCGCATTGAGCGCGTTAGTTGCATTGTTAATTGCAGGAGTCCATCTATCCAGAAAGCCCTTAATCGCAGCAACCTTTGTTTCTACTGGAGCAGATGAAGATAATACATCTTGAAGCGAACGCTTAGCGTTAGAAAATGATGCTCCAAATCCTTTGAATGCAAATAATTTGTCTGGAATTTCCAGATTGTCTAGCTGGTCTTTGTACTTAGACAATTCTTTATTAGCATTGACAATATCATCTGTGGCTTGGAATTTTTGTTCATCAAGAAACGTTTTGGCTTGAGTTACTTCTTCGATAATTCTCTTGAGTTCTGCGTATTTGTCTACATACTCCGCAAACTGCTGTGCTTCATTCTTGTCTTGAGAATATATTGTTGGAATGTCATTGAGCTGTGCCATCAGCTCGAAGTATTTAGCTTTATCAATTTTGCTTTTTTCTAACGCAGAATTGAGCGCCGTTTCAATAGATGACTGGAATTTTTGTTCTAATTCTCTATTAATTTTCCCGCCATCTTCTTTAGTTAATGGGCCTAGAATATTCTTTAATGCTATGCCGCCAAGCGGAAATCTAAAGTCGGGTCTCATTTGAGCTTTGGCAGCCTTTACAATATCCTCTCTACCAAGCGTCAAAAGAAGGTCTTCGTATTCTTTATCGACAAGAGCGATTTGAGAGCGGGTAGCTTCCAGACTCAAATTATACTTAATTGCGTCTTGTGTTACCTTGTTGATTTTAACGACATAACGATCTGCCGCATACATCAACTTATTGAACTCTTCTCTTGTTAATCCAATGCTGTCTGAGTAATCAATTACAGCCTTTCTGGCTTGAAAATAACTGTTAAACGGCACAAGCTCTGACTTTGCTTGTGAAACATTATTTGACGTTTCGTTATATTCAGCCCATTTAGACAGCAAATTACCAAGAGCAATCGCTGTGTCATCTATGATGCCACCCTTTGTTGACAACGTTGACAAAAAGTCTTCCCACGACTTTTTCATATACTGAATGTCTTCTGCATATGTTCTCTCCTTTGCCCCATTGGCCTCAGCAATTGATCCGTATTTATCTGTAATTTCGTTGACAATGGCTTGAATTTGCTGTTGTTCAGAAAGCTGAGACGATACTGTGCCCAACTCGGCAGCTAAATCTTTGTACGCTTTTCTTGTGTCAATGATGATGCCAAGATTGTCAAGCCATCTTGCCGACTGGCGACCAATACCGGTTGTCAGTGACTCCATTGCTCTTTGTGCATCAATACCTAAAGCACGAGCAGACACACGAGCAATATCAAACAACTCTGGCAGGTTTCCAACAAGACTGTCTCCACCAAGCATGAATGCTGTGGATGTATATTTCATGGCCTCTACAAGACTTAAAGTTCCTTGTGAGGCTTCCTTCATTTGTCTTGAAATTGTACCAAGTGCTGCGCCAGACGTTGATTCTAGCTGTTCCATACCAGTGCGAACGTGGTCTAATTCCGCCGACAGTGTAATTGTCTGTTTTGCAATGTCGCCAATGGTTTGCATCGCCATTGAAAGACCATGATACAGGGTAAGCGACAAAGAAATGTTTCTTACCGACTTGCCAAGAGATGAAAGCCCCTTATTAAATCTTGTTGTTGCAACGGCTGCTCGTTCCGCATTTCCTGTGTATTGTCTAATTGCGCTTGATACGCCAGCGTATGTGCTTCCCATTCCAAGATTAGCTGGCGTGTATGGCGTTGGCTTGAATTTGGACGTCATGCTCCTAGCCATTTGCGCATTCAAGCGTTGTTGAGCCTTTGATACAGCATTTAACTCTTTTTCTTCTTCATTGAGAACTTGTATGTATCTTTCAAGGTTTGAACGTGCCTTTGCAGCCGCTCTAGACTGTTCCTCTAATGAAGAGTTGAGATTGAAATCCTCGCCCATTGCTGTATATGCCCTTGACAATTCGTAGGGATTCATATTCTTGTATCCCTGAACGCCAAGCAGTCTATTATATTCTCTCATCTCAGCAATGAGCTTTTTGTATTGTTCTGCGCTTGAACGTAACTTAGCGTTGGCCTTGTCAACCTGACTAGCATATTTCGCTTGAGCTTCTGCTTGTTGATTAAACAATTCAACTTTTTGTTTAGCCAACTCTACTGCCTGCTTGTCTCCGCTGACAAATGCAGCGCTTTTAGTGCCAGATGTTATGACAGAGCTTTGACTGAGCCCCTTTATTCTTTTTAATTCATTAGCTAGATTTCTTAGTTGTCTTCTAGCTTGTCCTGTGGATAGGTCTAGTTGACCTGAAATAACGAACTTTCCACTATTTGCCATCATCGTCTCCTGTTGCTAACAGAGTCTATAAAATCTTGTGCTCTCTCAGCATTGGCTATTGGCTCTTCTTCTGGTGGTGGTGAAATTGCGATTGCTAAAATTAAAACTTGTGCCGCTGTCATCTTCATCTTATCAAATGGATATTCCCCCATTTGTTTCCACAAAAGAACATTACTTCTTACTGTTTCTCCGATAAAAAAGGTAGTTCTGCAATGTCATTCCAAATTTCTCCTGCTTTTTCTGTGAGCGCGTCTTGAATAGCTGGAGGAAGTTTAGAATAATCACGATCAACAAGCAATGTTTTAGCGAGAAATCTATTTCTTTTTTGCATTGACGCTTGTGTGATGATGGAGCTTGCTGCTGTACGCAATTTTACATTAGCTTTCATAGCCGCCATATTACGTTCAATAAGTTCAAGGTCTATACTATCATCATCAGATGCCTTGATTCTTGCAAGTTCAATATCAATAAGGGCATTGTAGTAATCAATTTCTTCTTGCGGTGGAGGCAGTTTTGCCAGTTCTTGAATCTCTTTGTCTGTCATTCTAAGGAATCTCGCAGTTCTCGATTCAATCAATTCTGCCTCATCTCTTTCCCCTGGAGTTGGCGGTCTCATTTCATAAGTCTCTTCGCCAAGTGTCAGTTTGTATGTCTCTGCGTCAATGTGTTGCTGAATAGTTCTCATTTTAATTCTCCGTAAGAATATATGAATCTTTTGCTTCGCCAGATAGAATCCATGTTGCAAATGAAGTCTTGCCAGCTTGATGTGTTCTATTGAGTGTCTTCCACGTTACTGCATCGTATGCAGTTGTGATTTTCAGTTGTTTGTTTGCGTATGTTCTTATTAAAACAAATGCATGTGGATTGAATGAATGTATTGGTCTTATTTGTTTTGGAAGCGTTTCATACCCAAGTAGGTTAGCAATTGTTAAGTTGTCATCAACAAACAATGTCATATCTAACTTTATTACCTTTTCATCAATGTCTTTAATTGTTTCATTCCCAATTGATGTGGTGTCTAAAGTTGCAAGGTCTTCGTTTCCACTAACATTTGTACATTGTCCGGTTACAATTGTGTCTTCTGCTGAAATTGCAAAGAAGTCTGCGTAAAACAAATCGCCCGTATATGGAATATCAGTTGTATATTTGTTGGCATCTGGAACATTTGTTACAGTAAATGCTGTGTATCCAAGAAGATTATCTCCACTTAAAATAAAATATGTATAACCAACCGTATATGTGTACGTTGGAACAACAATGTGTATTTCAAGGTATCCAGCATTTTCGTAACATTCAGCGTGCACCTTCGTTTTCTGATTTACATTCTGCAATGGATAATAAGAAAGAAACGTTAATTCGCCGTTGTGTCTTGTTCTTGCTGGAACAATAGGTGTTGTCATGATATAATCCATAAGGAGGGAGCAGAAGCCCCCTCCATATTGTGATTTGGTTAGCTTCTTGGTTTGAGGACGTACTTATGTTTAGTCGAGCCAGAAAGCTCCCACTGTCCGAAGTTCTGTGCGCCTGCACCTTGAGGTGTGTTCCAGGAATCCCATTTCACAAATTCATACAGTGTAGAGTGAAGCAGGACAGATGTGCTCTTGTTACGTGAAGAATATGTCTCAAGCAGCACATGAACGTGATATGCAGCATCAGAATCAATCTTGATGACAGCAGGGTCTTGCGCCTGTGGATAACCAAGCAATTTTGAAACGGCAAGGTCGTCGTCGACATAGAGAGTCATGGAGACGTCATATGTCATCGAACCTGCAATGTCTTCATCTTCAACACCAATAGTAGACCATGTGTCCGACTGAGAAGATGAACCGCCAGAGGTGTCGGTTGCTTGACCGGTGGTTGCAAAGTCTGACATCGAGAACATCTTAGCAGTGTCTTCCATAGCGACAGGACTTGTTGCTGCGGAAGGCCATGCTGTGTTGACCGTAATGCTACCGGCGCTTACCGCCGAAACAACATGATAACCATTAAAAGAGTCATCGTCTGTGCCGACAATGAGGATTCTGTCATCAACTGCAAAGTTTGCTTCGTCACCGTTTGGAATTGTAAACTCGATTTTACCGGCTGAGTCTGTTGCTACTGAAATAGCGCTGCCATGATCTGCGTCGTCAACAGCAACAAACCGCACAAATGTTAGCTCTCCTGATTTTCTACTTCTTGCTGGTACTGTTGGATAGGTCATAATTTTTACTCCTTGTGTGTCATCCCCAATTGCCCTGAGTGGTAACCGACAATGACATAGCGTAGTTGAATTTCTTTGAGTCTGTGGCGTTGTTGAGTCTAGTAAACACAACGTTTGTTACATCAACTGTGTTTGCTAACTCATCTCTGAATTCTTGTAGGGTATCCATTGCGTCTAATAGAGCCTTCTCTGACTTGAACAACACCGCTCCTGTAACTTCGCATTGAAGCCCAGAAGTTCCTATTGTCTGTGCATCATAACTTGTTTCTGCAACTATTAATGTCGCGTATGGCAATGTTTCTACTGATTGCAGTTCAAGAGATGATCGTCTTTCAATCAAGGTGAATCCATATATTGAAATCAGCGCATCTTCTACTGCCTGCAAGGTTTCTCTTGGTAATGCCATCAGTCTTCGCTCCAAAGTTTTAGAGTTATATCAATAATGCCCGCATCATTATGATGTGGCAACAAATTGATCCTTGTTAGTCTATATTGTCTGCCATTTACAATGAATCCATAGGCATCGTTTATTTTGTTTAGTTGATCAAGTGAATATAATGTAAAGTAATTTAGTCTTTGTTCCAGAAGAATGCCGTCGTATTCTGTTCTAAGAACCATCTGGTCTTCACGCCCTAATGCCACCTCTAAAATTTCTGTTGTCCAGAAAGTGCTTGGGTCAACAGGTTCTCCAGAATCATCTACCCATCCATCTAGCATTTTATCCTCATGCACGCCAGCGGGAATTGTCCATTCACTTTTGTTTAAGATAATATCTATCGTGGGACGCCCAGTAGCATCTCTAGACCTTGTGTATGCGCTTATCATTCTGTGTTTTAACATTTAATCACCTATATTTTGCGAGTTCTCTTCTGGCTTTAGACCATCCGGTTAGCATAAAACCCTTCGGTCTTATGGTAAATCTTTCAAGAGACACCCATCCATTGTATGTTGGAAATGTCATGTATTTTTTCTTTCTAGATCGTATTGTCCTTCCGTATGCATGGACATACGCTTTGATTTGAATGTCTCTGCCTCCAACAGGCCCAACTGTTCCTCTAAAGGTGTTCCCAATTTTTGTTACTTCCCATTGAATGCTATCTTTGAGATCGCCAGTCGCATAGTCTCCCCCATCAATTCCTCCCCATGCAGATGAAGGCGGCGGTATATGTCGTTGTATCTCTTCTTTTACCAAAATAGAGATATCCTTCACTAACGAATATGAAGCTTCGTTGACAATTTGTTCTGTTTGTTTGGTAAAAGATGGTATGTCAAAATCTATATTGACTGTTGCTAACATTATGAAAAATCAATCCCGACTTGTGTTGTAGAGAATCTTGGTATAGAACGTGGCTTAGCGCTTTGCTCATCTTCGTATCGTCTTTCCATCATTGCGATTTGTCTTCTGATATTCATTATCTGATCTTTATACGATTCTCTATACGGGCCAAACTCCATCTCAGTAGCTCTTGTAGAGTATGCTGTTGCAAGAACGATCAACAAACTTCTTGCGGCCCCTGTTATAGAATCATCATTCATCTGAAGATAATACTTAATATCTTCATCTGAAAAATTAGTCCCATCGGGCCTAATTCCCTCGCCAGGATGCAAGTCTGCGTTGGTCGTGTCTGAGATTTCTCTTCTGACCTTTCCAATGTCTGTGTTAATGTCATACGTAAACATTATTAGCTCCAGTTAGGGAGAGGAGTGTTACCTCCCCTCCCTGTATGTACGCAATGGATAGTTTTGATTACCCTCTTGCAATAACAAGCAGCTTAGGCTCGTCAATCACAGGGATCAAGTTTGACACGCCTTCGGCTGTCAGATGCCAGGGGGCCATTTCTGGAGTATAAACGCGACCCCAACGGCCAGCAACACCACCGCCTTCAACGGTAGGAGCGATGTGAGTGTAGCCGAGTCTAGTACCTTCGGTGGTATCTGAAGAACCCTGACCAACAGTGTAAATCTTATTAGCGACGTAATTGCCAACAAACAGAATTGTATCATCAGGCATGAACTGGATTTGCTTCAGACCCTGAGTCGTGGGATCATACACTTCAGCAGCGCCGTCGTAGATGGTGACATTCACAACGAATCGACCATCCAGCACATACTGAAGGCCATCGTCTGTTGTCTTGCGCAGAGTGGCTGAACGACCATCGCCGGACAAAGTGTCGACAACAATGTGGTTCTCTGGGTTATTGACGATCTTGGCGAATTCAGCAGCATTCATGATCACATGAGCAACGCTGAAATGCAGCTTGTTGTAAGCAGCAATAACGTCGTCCCAGAATTTAGTGGTTGAACCGTCGTAAGCATCTGTGCCTGTGCGCTGTGGCAAGTCCCAACCGGATTCACGATTATACACGACTTTAACACTAGCGCCATTAAATTGCCAATCTAGCACATTACCGTTTTCTGCATCAACGAAATGAGCAAGAGCCTGGCCACGAAGCCATTCTGCTGTGTCAAGATGTGGCTGAACCACGACCTTATTGTAGAAATTAAGAACTTCCTGTGGCCCGTTGAGGTTATTCTGTGCAGCAAGTGTCTGCATCACGCGCTGCGCTTGTTCTGTCAGGTCAACGCTATTCGCAACCTTGAGGGTTTTGAACATCTGACCCTGAGTCTCTGCCCAACCAGTCTTAGGATACACAGAATCTGTACCAACAAGACCAGCCATCAGAGAACGTACCGTCATGTAGTTCGATTCAACAAAGTATTCTGGTGAACGAACTTCTGGAAGCAAACCGGCAAAGATGTACTCACTGCCTGGTCTCAGCTCATTCACAATTCTGGTGAATGCTTTCTGTCCTTCCAGGTCTGCAATAATTTTACTGAAATCAATGTGCATAATTTATCTCCTTAGGCTGCGCGGGAATCAATGTATGTAGCAAGCATGAACTGCTTCTTGCCGTCAATAGAAGCTGTAAGGGCTGTGCGTCCTGCAACGTAGTCGGGAAGCAGGTTTTCATACAGATAAGCGCCCTTCATGATTCCGTATGTGTTCTTGGCGTCATTCATATCATTCTCATAGGCATCTGATTCAATAACGCCCCATTCCTCTGAAATGGTTGAGATGTCTACGTCTGCTGCAACCGGCACCCATGCCTGAGGTTTCCCTGACTGTGCTTTCATAATTGTGCCCGCTGGAATGACCATAAGATTGGTTTCATCATCAAGATATTCAGCGTAAGTTGTTGCAGCTCCTGCCTGCATTGTCTCCCAATCAATTGTTGCGCCTGTGCTTCTGATAATCGAAGCGTTGTCAACAATAAAAGGGAATGCAAGGATGTTACGTGCCTTAAAAGTGACGTCTGGCATTAGTTTGTCTCCTTATTGGTTTGTGGTTTGTGGGCGGAAATGAAGTTGTTTACGATTGCCTCGATTGAATTGCCACCATTGCTTTCCCCAACACCTTGTGGTGGATATCTGTGTTGCGAACCAGATTTGATAGCGGGTAGAAATACAGCCAAGTCTTCGGTTACATACATTTCCAATGGTTTTTGTGTGCCATTAATTTTAATTTGAGGAACATCTTCTTCAAAGAAAATTTCTGCATCTTTGATGAGAGGAGACAAGGCTTCTGGATTGTAATCAAGTTTCTGCGCGGCCTTGTTAAGTGTTGCTTTGTTCTTGAGAGATTTGTTCTCCTGCTCCAATCTTTCGATTGCCTGCAATCTCGTTTGAATCTGGTCGAAATCCCCAACCTTTTCCTTGAAAGTCGTCAGGGCATCAAGCTCTTCTTTCTTGACAGCAACAAAGCCATCTTTCAATGCTTTGTCTCTTAATTCTGAAATTTGATTCTCATATAGCTCTTTTTGAGATCGCATTTTTTCTCTATATGCGAAATTGTCCTTTAGTAAACTTGCGACCTTATTCTTGTCGCCGTTTTCGATGATGCTCGCAGCGTCTGCTAACAACTCCTCAAATGTTTTCATTGCTTGTATCCTCCTAGGATTTATGGTTTTGGTGTCGATGCTCCAGAGTTCGGAACTGCTGAAGAATCTTTCGTTGGATCAGCGCCTAGTGAATCAGACGCCGTTATATTTTTTGTGTCATTCGTAGCTGGTTGCCCAACTTCTAAATCGCCAGCGGTTGATTCATTAATACCCTTTGCTATTTGTTTAGCTGCTGCTTCTCCGTATCCTGAAATAATGGCTGCATTATAAGGATCAACTCCAGCTTTGGCAAGGTATAAGAATTGCTTTGCTCTTGATTCCTGGTAACGAATTGATTGCTTCTGTTGTGTCGCAACTAGATCAAGCTCTCTTGTTGGATTTTTGATTCCATATTGTCTTAATGCTGTCTCATTTGAAATCATTTCTGCTTCAAACATTGCAATTAATTCCTTAACAACATCTGCTGGCAAATCGCCGATCTCAACTACTGCGTTGACAGATGGCTTGTATTTCTCCATATATGATGTATTGGCAATCAAATCGCTGTATCCAAGAAACATGCTGCCAAGCCAACTAAGCGTCTCTGCAACTTGTGTAGCCGTTATTTCTGCCGCTGTTCTAAATTCTGAACGTGCTTGTCTACGTGATTCTCCAGGAATCTTTACTTGTGTGGTCAAGAGAGCGTGTGACTGATGAACTTCTTGAAGTATGCTGGAATACAATTCGTTCTTCAGCGCAATGAAGTTGTTTACATCCGTTGGTTCGTGGTAAAAGGCTTTTGGTTCTGTATAGCTTAGCTCGCCTGTTTCGTCATTCTCGACGGGAATGCCGGTGATAAAGGAAACCGAATTTGCTCCAAGTCTCAATTTGGTCGGGACTTCTCTTTCAATTCCCTTATCGTCCACAATAGTTTCCATTGGTGGCTGCGCATTCAGGAATATACGTTCTAGAAATCCTGCCAACAGAGCATTTCTGGCCATCAGCGTTATTGCCAAATTCATGCTTTTTTGAAGTTGAATAATCGTTTGCGTTATAAGAGGGTCTCTTTTCATCTCGTGGTGAACAATGTTGCCACCAAGCTCGACTGAAGCGTCATTCCCTGTCCACGGTTTATCTTTAGTAGCGGTCTCAATTACAGTCGTTCCATCTTCTGCAATGTACGTTCTTTCTATGTATTCCTGTTCATTTTTGCCGTCAATGTCTGCCACTTTGTATGAGTAGATTCCAATGTTTTCCAGTGAATAAGGGTCTTGCACAATGGTGTATGAATTTGGATTCATTTCATGAGCAAAAATGTATCTCCAGAACGTGTTGATGTCTGCGGATGGAATTGTGCCATCTGATTGCAACATAGAAGCGGGAAATACAAATCTGATACCAGACCTTCCAGCAAGCGCCGCATTAGCAGCAGCGCTTTCTACTTGTTTGCCTATCTTTTTCTCTTTATACCATTTCAGGAATGTTGAGGTAATCAGTTCTAGTTCGTCCCTTTCTTCTTGTGTAACGGGATCATCTTCAGACACATTTCGTTTTAGCACAAACGAAATTGACGGGGTCAGTGGTTGTGTCGCAGTTACTTCTCTATCAACAATCTCTTTGATCGCGTTTTGTGCTGTAAATAATTGTTGAATGTATGCCATTGACTCTTGATAAAGAGGGTTTGTTGTATTGAGGGATGGGCCAACCCATCCAGAACCGCCTAGCCAATGATCTCCATCATACATCTTTCTTGCGTCTCTGTATGTTTCTGCTGTTCCTTTGCCTGTCAATGACGCTGCTGTGTCAAAATCTAGAACCTTTAACGTTTTGTCTGATACCATTAAATTCTCTCCTTATATGACCATCCTTTGAATATCTTCTTTTTTCTTCTATGTCTTTTTCTTCTCGCATGTGCAGCCAAAGCAAATGCTATTGCGCAATCGTCATGCAATCCTGGCGGAGCTTTCATCTTTGAACCAGATATATTTGAGATTTCGCTGAAAGTCTCGTCTGAGTGGATTACAACATTACCATCCATGAAATCGTTTGCAAGTCCAGAAAATAATTGCGCCTTTGTTTGTGCATTTTCGTTGTATCCAGGTTTTCCGTCAAGTCCTCTTAGAATGGTCACGTTGGTGTTTTGCTTTAGCCAAAGTATTAAAGCGTGTCCATGATTGTTTCTTTCTGGTAATACAGGCGCATTATTGAACGTTAAAGCTAATTGTTCAACAATACTCCCAAGATGAGACACCTCAACCTTTTCCTTGTATAAAGCAACCTCTTCTCCTGTGTCTCTATCCATTACAACGATTGATGAATAATCGCTGTTTACATTGCCTTCTGCTGGATCGACTCCTATTACATATTTAGCGTCTGGAAGTGGGTCTGAGAACACCTTGATTTTTGGAATAAATACGGAATTATTAAGGATTGGTTGACGTGGATCGAATGACGGCTTAATAAGGTTGTAGGGGAATCTCTTGTCTAGCTCGTACGGCTTCAACGCCTCTTCATCAGTCGCAGGGAAATTCTCATAAACAGAGTCCATTGTTCCTGTCTGCGCGATTGACTCTTCAACCATGTTATCGTACCACTGTTGATCTCTGTCTGGTCTAGCATACCATGGGTAAAAGATTGACTTCCAGTTGCTTTGACCTCTCACCCCGCTCCTATAAATCTGTTTGAATGGGGATAATGGAAGGGCTTTGTTGACCTTGCTAATCAGCAAAAGTTTACCTCCAGCGCTAACAACTGGCCTTACTGCCAACAGTAGTTTTTGTTGGTCTTGTACTAGATCAAACTCATCCGCCAAAACTAACTGACCGGTATAACTGTCGCCTCTGTTTGAAGGAATCGCCCTTGCAACTGAACCATTCGATAAGGCAAATTTTAGCTTGCTGTTTGATACAACAGACAGACCTCTCTTGAACATTGGGTCTAATCTATTATACATCCCCTTCAAGCGCTCGTCTGATAACAAATACTTTGATTCTTCTTCACGCCTTGAAACTATGAGAATGGAAGAGTTGGGTCTAAAAATCATCATCCAAAGAACGTATGTCAATCCAACCCAAGTCATTCCAAGCTGTCTTGCTTTCAGAATGGCAATTAGCGATTCTTTATGGATGTTATTTAGAGCGTCTGCTTGAAATCCCCATAACTTAAAATCTATCCAGTTAGACGTTTTTGAATCATATATCTTAACATGATTATTTGTGAAAACTATTGGTGAGTAATAACAAGTGTCTATTATATGTTGCTCTGCTTGTCTATTCATTTCCGCTTGTGTTTAATGAGCCGCATGTCTGTGAGGTAGATAATTGCCAATAACCAGTTGCTGTTGGATATTTATAAAACGCATAACCATCTGGCATGTCAAAGGCAAAAACGTCTGTCTTGATGTTGAATGGTGAGTATAATTCCCATACACCATTCTTTGGCTGCTTGCTGTCGTCAAAATAAAACGCAAATACAGAGTTTCCTTGTATAACATCGTCTGCTTGGAATGCATATCGTGTTCTGTGATTAAGCAAAACAAACCATCCATCAAGGTTCAATGCCTTTGTGTTGTTGTTGTATATCTCGATACAATTAACATCTGCTCTTGAAAATTCATCAAAGATTATATCAATTTCCCCTGGAACAAGAGTCGGTGTTGGTGTCACTGTTGGCGTTGGTGTATCTGTTGCTACCGGCGTTGGTGTAGGCGTTGGCGTAGGTGTCTGCGTGGGTGTTGGTGTAGCTGTTGGTGTTGGCGATGGTGTAATAGTGCTTATTACAATAGTCGGGGTAGCAGTTGGTTGTGCTGCTTGTCTGTATATTCTCCAGTTGTCTGTCTTTGTGTAATTGTTTGTGCCTCTTGAATATACAATTAATTTGATGCTATCTGTGCCTTCATATATGTCACAAGAATGAAGGGTTGTGTCAAATTTATTGTTATGAAACGTCAATTCTCTAAAGGCAGACGATTCCCAATCATATTCTCCATAGTCATGTGAATTAAGAAGACAATATTTGTATGAACCGGAATATTTTGTCAAAGTGACTTTCGTTCCTGCTGGCCAACTATAATTTGACGAATCATATAGAGGTATTTCCCATGTAGTTCCATTGTCTGTTACATTTGCATTGAATCTTTCTATGTAAGCACTTGGCATTGGCAGGGAAAGACCATAATTGTCGTTTCCAAACTGAATCGCGTAGTACCCACTTGATCCAAATGTATTGTCCCATTCTGTACCAGACGGCAATCTATTTACGTATATCGTGCTGTCGCCAGCGTTGACAGCAGAAGCGAGCGTGGTTTCTGTATTAGGATACATCGTAGCATTTTGAACCCTAAATGTTTCGCCGTTTCTTCTCATTGCATATCCAATGAGCGGGTTGTAAGTGCCTGTATCCTTTTTAACCTTGAAATCAACAGTCATTGCGTATGCGTATTGAGATAGGTCAACGTCAATAATGTCTGTTGATATGTCTGATTGGTTTCCGGACAAATCCCAATATCCACACGATGAGTCTGCTCCTAGATTGGCTGTGTCGTGATTCCAAACGGTCTTTGTATTCGATGTCCAGGGGTACGGTTCTGTTTCTCCAGAACCCTGTATTATATCTTCCCACCCCGCTGGAGGTTCTGGCGTAGCTGGATATGTACATGCTGGAGGTTCTGGCGTTGCCGTGTCTTCAAGAGACAGATATGGAGCGTTGCCGCTTGATGCTGGTGCAAACTGAATATAACCGTCATAATTTACATCGTGTGGAATAAGAACTATCCATCTTGGGTAATCAGAGTCATTGTACCAGGAGGTGTAAATGTCTGTTATATCAACAGAAACGAATGAATCCTTATCTGTTGATCTTACGGTGAATGAGTATGTTGGAGTTGTTTCGTGATCCGTTCCTGCCCCGAGTGCTCCACCCTGTGCCCAACTAAGGTTGGATGACGTGTTATATTTGTTCCACGTTATTTCTTGTGCGTTTGAAGAGATTTGCCATCTCGCCTTTGTGAGCATGTATATGTCTACGACTTCATCTTCTGTTCCGGTAAAAGCTTGGACGTATAAGTTTAGCGTCGCTGTGTCGTATTCTGTTGATGGCAAGGTGTTGAAATTGACAAGTCCTGTTTGATTTACCGCTCCCCATCTGCCATTAACCGAAATTGCCGAAGCTGTCTGTGGTGTGTCTGGGTTTGATGATGACATGTATTGCGAATTTGTTGCTGACTGTGTTACTGGAGCGCTTAATGGTGCATTTAGCGAAGCGTAAACGCTGGTGTCAAACACGAGTCTTGGCGCAGGAGAAGCAAGTCCCATAAATTTCATAGCGTATGCCTGCACATCTGTCACAGTTACGTTGTCAATCAACATGGAAGCATTGGGGGTGTCAAGCGCAATACGAATGGTTGTTGCCGAGTCTGCTGCTACGAATGCCCCACTAACAAGAGACCATTGAGAAGATGGAACCTCTTCAGACCACAAATTGTATGCAGTATAATTTTCGTCGTCAATTTCAAAGTGTAATTTATTATCTGGTTGTAGCCCGAGTGCATAAAAAGAAAATGTATAAAAGTGACCTTCGACTGTGTCAAATGTCTGCGTTACACTTGGCCACCCGTTGTCTCCTGTTGATATGAGCTTGGCGCTCTTGCCCCAATATCCTTCATCGCTTACCGCATAGTCTGTCTCACCGTACGTTTGTCCCCAGTAGTCCCACGTTGTGTCAACTATATCATCATATTCTTCAAAAGATGTGTTTTTTAGATCGCCGTACGTTGTTGGTGGGGTGTCATCTGGAGGCACTTGTGTCGTGCCTGTAATCTCTATCCACTGAATGACAGCATCGTTTGCTCCAGTTCCCTCTATCTTGAGGTCAAATCCCGTCAAAGCATTTCCTATTGTTGATGCGTATGAAGGTGAGGATGGTGGGAATATGTTGTCAGCGAAGTCAAAGTCGTCTATTGTCCATGTCACATAGTTCCATCCCCAGTTTGGAGATTCTGATTCTGAAGATAATGGTAGTTGATTGTCTGTCGCTGTATCTCTCTCGTGGGATGTAAGAACTCCGTCTGCATAGTAAGATAATTTAATGCCATCTGCCCCATAGGTTGATGTTGGTTTATAATACCACACTTTGATTGTGTATGGGCCATACCACGACCAGTCATCTTGTACGTTTACATACAGGGGTTCTGATGTAATTCTTGCAGAAAAGTTTCTCCAACATTCTGTGTAATCTGTGTCGTAGTAGCGTGATTGCGCTGTGCAATCAGTTTTCCCGTTAACCCATCTTGTAGACATGTTGAATGAAGGGAAATCGTATCTTGCTGTCTGATAATCAAATCGTGGTGCTGCTGTGTATTGGTCGACAACGCCAAACGGCACGCCAACTGAAAATCTTAGCCAATCCTCTGCATGGTCTCCATCTGCGCTGTTTGTGTTTACGGTTGCTTCTGCTGTTCCGTTACCCCAATTAAGTGTGTAATCATCTGACAATGCGTAAGCAATAACCTCTTGATAGTTATCAATGTTATAATTCCATGCGTATCTTTTATATGATGGAGCTCTAAACCAATTCCAAATGGTCTGTGAGTCTTTCGGGTCTTTCCCAAGATATTTCTGAAGAAAATCGAGTGGTTCATCTGCAATGAAGTCTCCATCATTGTCATAAAACTCTGGCCAAATGCTGTAAACATCTCCGCCAAATGATGCTGCCAATGTTACCTGAAGCATCTCCTGATCTGCCATATCCCCGAATTTAGGATTTTTGTTGCCAGTTTCAATTGGATTAAACACAGGCCCGTTGTCTGTGTACGTAATAGAAAGATCGTTACTTTTTAGTTGTGTCCCTAGCTCACTCTGATACCAATCACAACTGTTGACTCCTGGTACTCCAGCGGTCATCTCTCTAAAAAGATTAATGTATGTCGTTGGGTAACTATAAACAGCAGGGTTTACACATGAGCCTTCTGCATAGGAATAGTATGTGTATGGGCTAATATCTGTGTCTGGCGTGTCAAGATTTGATCTAAGTCCTGTTGAGCCAACACCAGCGCCCTGAGGAAGAGCAAGTGGGTCGTATACTCTTGATAGTTTAGAATAACTTCCAAAGGCAAGTGCAACGTTCATGTTTGGGTCTGTTGTGTCAACATTGTTGGCTGCATCAGAGCCTAAATAGTACCATGTGTCTTTAGAAAGCGAAGAGTAAGCGTTTAGACAGTTCGTCATATTTGCTGCCCTTGCGCATGGACTCCACTCTGAACCAATTCTTATGCCTTTTACCTTGCGTTCTTTGCCTGCTTGAGCTATCCAACCAGCGGTGTCGATGAAATACTGTCTTATATCTTCTTGCGTATAATCAGCAGCGCAACGTGTTGTCCCGTTGTCATTCCAACAAGTTGTGTCTGATGAGTTTCTTAGCGATGTTGGCAGAGCTTCGTCCCATTGTGTTCCGCTCGAAACACCATTACCCATGCTTACGAGGTTCACAAAAACAGCATCTGAATCTGTATACCCAGGAAATCCTGCTATGAGGTCTTTAACACCCTGAATGCCATTTGAAGAGTAAGCATCAGTCCAGTCTTTCCAGAAAACTTTAACCCAAATACAATTAGCGTTTGGGTAAGAAGAAAAATAATTATTAACTTGGTATTGTGTTTGTCCAGGGTAGTAGGTGTAATAAATACAAGCGCGATTATCGCCAATATCATACTTCCCAGGCGTTGTTCCGTAGAAGTCGACTGGAGTGTCTGTGGTTGCCCTCTGTGGTTGTACCCCAATATTCTGTCTATGCTGCAAATTGATCGTTGCTACTCCGGCAACAACCAAAAGAACAATTATTGTTATAATAATGACTTTTTTATTGAGATATAATTTCAAGATAATCTTCCTTTGTAGAAGTGTTGGTTTGTTCTATAATTCTTTGCTCTGCTTTTCTAGCTTCCTCTAACGCAAGGATTCTTGCACTTGTTTGTAGCATTTCCTTAATGGTTTCTTGTTCATCCAGAACATTTGTTCCTAACAAATCTTTCTCAAGTCTAAGATAACGCTCAAGTGTCTTATAATCACCCTTTTCATGTAAGCGTGTTTTAATTAACTGTATCTCTCTTAGTTGCCTTGTTCTTGCGTCTTGTCTTCTTTCTAATGATTGGTCTGCCCATTCATTTCTTATTTCATCCATCATAACAGCGATGTCTGCTTTGGAATAATAAGCCTTCGCTGTTTTCATGTATCCAGCATCTTTGACTTTTTTGTATACTGCATGAACTTTTATTGCTGTATTAACAATCATTGTGTCTGCCACGAATGATTTAACTATTTCATAATTGTCTGGTTTCATATTTCCCTCCGTCGTTGTGTGTCTCCATTATAGCATACATTGTGTTTATTGTCAAGCAGTCTATAAAACGGAAATTTTTCTTCTGCGAAATGTTTACTCATACGCCCACTTAACACCTCTGCTTTCCCAGCTATCTTAAAAATATATGCGCCTATGTGCATACGTGCATTCGTCGTCATCATTGCGTCATTTTTAGTACAAACTTTCTATTATTACAATTTTGTAATGTTAGTAAATTAGAACAAAAAATCTATTGTATTTTTCAAAAACGGGTGTATAATAGGGGCAAGTTAGACATTTTGCACAGCGCACATTAAAAACAGAATAACCCGCACGGTATACGGCGGAATTGGATGTAAGGTTATCGGTTAAGGTTAGAAGGAAGCAAGGCTTACTACTGGACTAGCCCGACATAATTCTATAAAATATCCCTAGTATAAACTGATAACGAATGTCATTACTCTTTCGATGTATACTTTGACGGGCGTCAATCAATAAACCCCTTTCTTATCTTATCCCTCTGGAGGGAAAAATGAACACCGTAGATATTCTAAAAAACACCCCTGAAAGTAAAAGACTGGCAGTTTGTGCGGCTCTTAACATTAGCGCCGAAGACGCTGCTAAAGCGTTGGCAGCATTGGCCGAAAACGAACAGCAAGCTAGCGAACAGCAAGCTAACGAACAGCAAGCTAGCGAACAGCAAGCTAACGAACAGCAAGCTAGCGAACAGCAAGCTAGCGAACAGCAAGCTAGCGAACAGCAAGATGACACATGGGCAGCGCCAGCGTCTTATCAATTTGGGAGCGTCATGGTCAATCTGCTTGAACAGTCTAAACCGGGATATTTTAAGGCAAACATTTATCCTCAGGGATTGCGCACAGTAGGATACGTACAAACGACCCGCATGAGCGTCGAGCTACTGGACGCAATGAAGGCGTCATTCTCTGCACCGGTCATTCCTGAAAAGGTGAAGGATGATAAAAATCTGGAAGCTAAAAAGAAGGAAGCTTCTTCTAAGCGGAAGGAAATGCTCTTGAAGGTAGCAAAGACTTTCGCCGACACCATCTCTGATGAAACGGTGATTCATGTAGGTTGCCGCATGGTCGGCGTACAGAATGCCTTTGTCTGGACACGAGATGGAAAAAATCGTATTCTTCGTTATCGTTTATCCAAGGATGGCGAAGTAAAGAAGGTGGAAATCGTGCAAGAAACCAATCCGGGCTATTGGTCAGGCAAAACGACGAATGACGGTCGTGCAGTGTATTTTATCCAATAGCAATTCACGCAATAGGGAGGGATTCATTTCCCTCCCTTCTTTATAGGGGTATACAATGAACGTTGATAGATTTTTACTTCTCAATGGACTGACCAAAGAGCGCAGAAGCGTAGTTGTCTCAATTGCTGATCTGATCGAATTTTATGATGGTAGCATACATGTATACTGGCAGCGCCATTATACAAAATTGCACATGATTTTCAAGATGTATACATGGCAATAGAATTATACTCTATTGCCTTTTCAAAACGGAATTATTTGATTGACCCACCCTGCCCTAAAATATAGCCGTTATGTAAAGCTAGCAACTTTACATAACGGATTTTTATGTCTAATTATACATCGCTAACTTTACATAAAATATACATTATGTCTATTGCGTATAGTCTAGAATGTATACATTATGTAAAGCTGCGCATTATTTTAATTTACATAAAGGATTTTTTATGTCTACTTGTATAGTTGTTTTTATGTCTATTGCGTATAGTCTAAGGTTTACATAAATTAGTATTATGT
>Ga0256831_1000072_pt1 | contig 48151 bp, 63 predicted proteins | sample 132544metaG_FD_189087 | JGI IMG/M metagenome (GOLD analysis project Ga0256831, IMG submission 189087) | Hydrothermal vent microbial communities from Lau Basin, Pacific Ocean - 132-544 | ecosystem: Environmental > Aquatic > Marine > Hydrothermal vents | place: Pacific Ocean: Lau Basin | collected...
GAAATAGTATAGTTAGTATGTAAAAAATACTAATAGTATATTTCCGACCCCCCCCTAAATTTTTTCGGGAAACCCGCGTTGTTTTTGAGAGGAGGTGGACGCGTGAAGGTTTGCGGCGGCGAGGCGTGTGAATGTTTGCGGCGGCGAAGGCCGTGACAATCGCGAGGCTTTTTCGCTATAATGGCGGTAAGACTTTTTGGAGGTCGAAAATGAATGAGGCGAAAAGTTTGCAAAGGAAAAATTTTTTCTTTTACGCAGCCGCACCGATTGAATCGGTTAAGGGCCGGTTTTTCCTAACGGTCGGTAAGTTTGGTGATGGGGGCGCGTGACGATGGCGGGCAAGCGGCGGACCTATAAAACGCGCAAACGCTTGGCGCAGGCTGCGGGCGTGAGTCCCGAAAGCATCCCGACGAGCGTGACGGCGCAAGACGAACCCGTTACGAAGCGCGTCTTTTTTCGCGCGCGTAATTACAAACCCGGCACCCGTAAACTTTTCGATACCCCCGCGGAGATGATGGAGGCCTTGGAAGTTTATGCGAACGCCTGCGCCGCCGAGGGCAAACCGTTTTTGAAGACGGGTTTTTGTATCTTTTTGGGCGTGTCGGAGGCGGCGTTGTACCGCTACGAAAAAGACGACTACTATCGCCCCGTCTTCGAGATGATGGAAACGTTAGCGAAGCATGATGTGCTTTACGGCGGACTGCTGGAGCGATATAGCCCGTCGATGGCGAAGTTTGTATTGCAAAATCACCATGGCTATCGGGAGAAGGTCGATAACGTCGTGAAAGATGATCGCGCCCCCGCTTTGACGGTGGAGATTGTCGAAGCCGACGTGCCAAAACGCGAAACGGCAAAAATAAGCCACGAAAGCATTGAGGGTGCTGGGTGACACTACTTCGATGCAGATCGTCGAAATTTACCCCCAAAGCGTGACGCTATGAAGCATCTACGACTTGAACTGTTACCGTACCAGATGCAGATGGTCAAATCTACTGCGAAGTATCTCGGCTTTATCGGCGGTACGGGTACGGGAAAATCTTTTATGATTCCGACGTGGCTTTTATCGAAGATGTCCCAGCATCCGGGCAACGAGTGGATCGTGAGTGCCCCTACGACGATGATGTTAAAGCGAACCGTACTCAAATACCTCATCGACGACTTTAAAACGTGGGGCGTACCTTTCGAGATCAATAAATCCGATCTGGTCGTCGAAACGCCGCTGGGCATTATTTACTTCATATCGGCGGAAACCCCCGACCGTATGCAGGGCGTGCATCCGAAAGGGATCATCGGCGACGAAGCGGGGCTTTATGATCGTTTGTGGTGGCAAACCGCTATCCAGCGCGTGTCGTTTCGTTCAGGGCAAATCTTTTTGACAACTACGCCGTATGATCCGAATCATTGGCTAAAGTTGGAGTTTTGGGATCGATGGAAAGCGGGCGATCCGAATTTTGAAATCGTCAATCCGATATCGCTCGACAATCCGTTTTACCCTGAAGATGAGTATTGGCAAGCGAAACGACGACTACCGAAGTGGCGTTTTGATCTACTTTACAACGCGAAATTTCCGGAGCAGTCCGACAATGCGCTCTTCAAAGTCGCCGACTTACGGCGCGTCATCGATATCGAGGCTCAAAGCGTCATCGACCGCACTGAAGACGAAGAGCTTTACATGACTATCGACGTGGCACGCGAAGGCACCGATGAAAGCGTGATTTGCCTTTGGCGCGGCTATGTACTCGAAGAGATTCACCGCTACGAAACTAATACGCTCACGGAGCTAGTGGCTTCGGCACACGTACTATCCCGCGGACGCGAAAGTAAAATTACCTACGTCGTGGATTCAAGCGGTTTGGGTGCAGGGGTGTACGATATGCTTTATGAGCAGGGGCTTAACGCTTACGGCGTGAATTTTGCCCAGCGCGCCGACGATGAAGCTTACGCGAATGCGCGCGCCGAAATGTATCACAATTTAGCGAAAGCCGTCGAAGATGAAACGGTCAAGCTGCTGGACGACGACTATCTTATCGACGATTTGATTGTACAGGAGCGAACGTATAATAGTCGTGGACAGATCGCGCTGGTGCTGAAAGAGAAAATCAAAGAGAAAATTGGCCGCTCGCCTGACGTGGCAGATGCGGTAGCTCTACGTTTTAGCGCGTATAAACCGAAAGTGGGGATTATCTGATGGCGAAAGATGTGACGAAGAACGAAGAGAAAGTGCCGTATCTTATCAAAGGCGCGATGGACTGGGTGTTTAACTTGTCAAGCGATGAAGTGCCGCTATCTACCGGACAGGTCAAAGACGCGGCGAAAATTAAACGGGCTTATACCGGAATCGTGTATGCCTGCGTATCGCTCATTTCAAAGGATGTCGCGGCTACCGCGTGGGAGTTGCAAAATGACGCGGGCGAAAAGCTTGACGAAGAGAGTTTTGACGGTTACGCACGGCTCAAAAAGCCGAATCCTCTACATACGTGGGTCGATTTTATCGAGTTGACGCAAACTTTTTTGGAGTTGGCGGGCAATGCTTATTGGTATGTGGAAAAATCGCAGCTGGGCAAACCGACGGGCAACGTGTGGCTAATTCCGCCTTATTATATCAAGCCCGTCCCGAAAGTAAACGAAATCGGCATCGACTTTTACCGCGTTATCGGACTTAAAGGGGTTAAGCGGTTTGAAGTCGATGAAATTGTACATCTTAAATATCCGAATCCGAACGATCTTTATTTGGGTATGGGCACGCTTGACGCGGCTTTGGTTGAAGCTGACATCAATAATTTTGCGAAGCGTTATGTGATGGAGTTTTACAAAAACGGGGCGATTCCCGCGGGCGTACTTTCGACGGATGAAAAGATAAGCCCCGCAGACGCGCAGCGGATCGAAAGCGTGTGGAATACGAAGTTTCAAGGAGTGGGGCAAGGCTGGAACGTTGCGGTATTGTGGGGCGGTTTCAAATATCAGCCGCTTTCGCTTAACCCCGCAACGGAAAAATTTATTGAACAATCGAACTGGACACGGGAAGATATCGCCGCTATTTTCAAAGTGCCGTTATCGAAGCTGGGTATCGTCGAAGATGTGAATCGGGCGAACGGTGAAGTTAACGACGCTACGTATTGGGAAAATTGCATTGATCCTAAACTTCGACTCATTTCACGCAAGATTAACGAAGAACTTTTACCCAAACTGGGTATCGCCGCGAAGTTTGTTTTTGAAAATGTGGTGAAGGAAGACGTACAAAGCAAGCTTGACATAGATAGGGTGAATCTGCAAAAAGCGCAAATCGGCGGGGCTTTGGGCGTGCTTACGACAGATGAAATTCGGGAACTGTTGGGATTTGACGAATCCGCCGACGGTGAATTGGTACAACCCGAAGACGTTGAAAAATTCGTAAACGCTTTGAAAGAGTTGGCGCGGCTATGAGTCCTTTGGACGTGAAAAAGCAATTGCGGAGCGTACTTGAAACGCAGTTGCTTTTGATGTGGGAGCGAAAGCTTGACGGCTTGGAGCGCGGTTTCGTCAATGCGTTACGAGCGTTTTTTACCCGGCAAGGCCGCGAAATCGTCAAGTTGTACAAAGAAACGGGATCGCTGGTTTACGATGGTCAAAAATGGCGAAAAGAGTTAGCGGAAATCATTGCCGCTCATCATGCTAAAGCTATTGTTTACGGGCATCAGCGGTTTCGCGCCGAAGCGACCGCCGGGATCGTTAAACGTTTCGATCCGAATCAAGCGGACTGGGACGGTGTGCTAACTAACATCGAAACGGCTGGGGCCGATGTTTTGGGCCGTTTGATTGTAGGCATTGACGACACGACGCGAAAAAGACTGGCTGACTACATTACGTCGGCAATTTCGGCGGGTTTGACGACGAGCGAGATAGCTTCGGGGATTAGTGAAAAATTCGATCAATTTAAAAGTGCGCGCGCTCGAACTATTGCACGGACGGAAACTTCACGAGCTGCGAACTTTGGATATCTTCAAACCGCTAAGCAGTTGGGCTTTAAGAAAAAGCGATGGCTCACCGCGCTTGATGAACATGTGTGCCCCGTATGTCAATCGTTGAACGGAAAAATTATCGCTATTGAAGGCAACTTCACAACTTCGGTGCAATCCAAAGAAGCGACGGCGACTTATTCGGTTGAGCAGCCACCCGCTCACGTTAATTGCCGTTGTACGATATTAGTTAGTGAATATCCCGACTTACCGTCATCTAAACCGTCGAAGCCGTCGTCGAACGAATATCACTTTAACAAAGATGAAATCGAAGCGGCGTTGCGGGATCATGGTTTCGATCATCCGAAACTATCGGATGAAGAGAATCCGCTACAAAAAGTCTGGAAAAAGTGGAAAATCGGCTACCAGCGGCACATTCGGCAAGCTTTACAGCAGGGCGGCGCGTCGGCGGTACTTTTGCCGAATGAGATCGCTGCTTTGTCTACGCTTTTGACGAAAGTGCGAAGCGGATTTACACAACCATTATGGCGGGGTGTCACGATTCCTAAAACCGCGTCTTCGACGGTGGATTTTATTAAAGCGTTGCAGCCCGGAGATCGTTTAGAGATGGATATGAGGGGATGGTCGGTCAATGCGGAAGTCGCTAAAGGTTTCGCTACGTTAGGTGATAGCGGTACGGTGATGGGAGTCGTATGGCACATGCTAAAGCCCGCTCCCAATAGAGCGTATCCAATGGATTTTTTGTTTCCGAAACATCTTTTGGCCGAAGAGAAAGAAGTTTTGGTCGTGTCGGATAAATATACCGTCGTATCTAAAATGCTACTTACTTACGGGAAAGATAGCAAAGGAAACCGATATCCGGTGTATCAGATCGATCTGGTACCGCAAACCGAAGAGGGGGATTATCTATGACTATTGCAATATTACCGCCGTCCGAATGGCTTAAATTTTTTGAGTCTGATGGTGCCATTGATCGAAACGATTGTAGGGGCGTGTTGTGGACGTTACTTTATTCGGATTCGACGAATGTTAAAGCTTTTCGCAAACTATGCGCGTACTTTTGCGATGATGTACCCGATACGATTGATGAAATTCGGGAAAAGGCGAAAAGCGAATTGATGGAACGATGGAAAAAACGCGGCGTTTTGACGGATGAGCTGATTAAAATGTATCTCGATCCGGCGGCGTATGATATTGATTTGCAATTTCAAGGCGTATAATAGAGAAACAATTTACAAAGGGTAAGCAATGCGGTTAAGATTATCTCATTCACGAGTGCCCGGCAAACCAGTAAGACTGGCACGTAGAAATGACGGTGTGCGATTGTTTCAATTCAATAAATCTTATACGTGTGAGGCTTATTCGGGCAGGGCGTACAAGTTTAACGGCGTTGATCAATACGCACGGATTGAATTACCGTACCAAAAAACCGTTTTAGAAAGCGGAGCGACGGTCAAAACGAACGGCGCGGAATATAAAGTGACGGTAGACGACGCTACCGGAACGATTACGCCGGATAACGACGTGAACGCTAACTATAAGCTTTTGTGGAGCGATACCCGCTTGGCTGTTGGCGATACCGTCGTCGTGAAATTTCATGCGGAAGGCGAAAGCGATTTTGCTAAATTGTTCTGCGGTAGTGATTTGACTGGAATGGCTTTGTTATCACCGTCGGCGAATATCGTTCACGGCGAAAATGTTTTTGTCTTACGCGTCACTAAAGACACTTATCATTTTGAAATTCGCCCCGATAATGTGAACGGAACGGCAAGTATTACGGTCACGGACTACGAAATTGCGAAAGCGGATCAAGATACGCCCTTGCATTTGTATAAATACGTTTTGGAAAATGACGATTACACATATCAAAAATTGACCGAATGCACGCCGTTTTATTATCTTGGCGTTGAAAATGGTGCTGGAAATCGTTTTGAAGCGTTGACGTACAACAATGTGATCGTTACGGATACGGCACTTACGGAATGGCAATTGATGCGACTGCGAAACAATCCGGAGCGGTTTATTTATCGTGATAATTGGAAGGTAAAATCCGACTTCATCGATGTGAGCATCGTCAAAGCGTGGTTGCCGATGTGTGAACGCGATAGAGCGGTGCTGGATTACGTAAGTTTGGATGAAGGCGGGGCTAATGCCGACGTAGTGCAGTGGGTTGCGCAAGCCGGAGGGCCGAATTCGACTAACACTTGGACGGGCGATCATTTTGAAATTCACAATCAAGACACGAGCGATTCGGGGGCGTTGCGGTGCATTGTTGAACTGCTGAAATCCGATGCTTATTATCGCGTCGATATCGTCGTCGATTGGACTAATGGAAAACTTAAACTCGATAAGTTGAAGTTTAGAGGCGAAAAAAGTTTAAGATATCAAGCTCTTGCAACTCTTGGAGTGGAGTATTTTTCTTTTATCGGGCAAGGCTCATTAGACGATCCGGCAAAAATCGAGTTGATTTTTGATACGTCCGATCCTGATTATGCGACGTTTGATGCGAATGTGTATATTACCACTAAGAAGATTAACCGTGGCTGCGCGCCGATTTTTAATTATGCTTATGAAATGAAACAGATTTGGTTGAATAAAGGTTTGCAACTGATACAATGGCGCAGGGACGTGTTTCATGGGATGCCGCTGAACTACGTTGATGATAGCGCGTATTTTGATGGGAGGGGGTATCTAAAAACGCCTTTTGTACCTCCGATCAATCCTCAACCTATGTCATTTGAATTAGTGTTTGCTTCACCCGAAACACGTCAAAATTGGTACAATAAATTTTTCACTCTTGGAGCATCCTCAATAGAGGGGTCTACGGATATTCTTTTACGAACTAAAGAAAGTTTTATAGCTCGTATTTATAACGTGAAAATGTTAAGTGTTAAAGTTGGTTTCTTGCTACCGATGTTAAATCATTATATGGTGAATGTAACAGCTACACAAGTGCGGCATTTTTTTCAAGGAGCTGTTGTAGACAGTAGCGGTGAGCCATTAGCATTGAGTGCGACAGGGGAATTGCTTTTAGGTGTGTATGGACGTGGAGATCAAATTTATTTACGCACCCGCGATAATATGCTTACCGGAAGGATTAAATTTTTTAAAGTCTACTCTCGCACATTCACGGATGAAGAAGTTTCGCAGCGGTATAATACACTTAAACAAAGTGGTTATTTAACCGGAAAGGCCTTTTAATGTACTCAGAAAATTTTTACATTAAAGCTCCCGTGGAGTTGCTTACGCAGCCTATCGAGTTGGAATATTTTCGTAGGGACGACGGCTCGTATATGACAATCCCCGAATATCTACGCCAGTTGGGGCATGAGCAGCCCCGAACTACGCTGGATGGTAAATACTTTATTCAGGGGTTTGAATTTACGCTACCCGCTCTCGATACCGTATTGCAAAAAGCGAAGCAGTACGGTTTAACGCTGGATGAAAATTTTTGGATTTTGAGTCCGTCGGAAGCGAATAAAGAAGTGCAAAAGCCGGAATGGGTGGGCGAGTTGGGTAAACCGAATGAAAATATCGAAGATTCGGCTCAAACTAATGTATAATTGAAATAATCAACTATGGAGGCGACACAATGAAAAAATTCGTTGAGCTAACGAAAAGTGCCGATGGTGAAATTCACATCGTCGGAACGAATGAAACCGTGGATCGTGACGGTGATATTGTAAGGGCGAAAGGCGTTGACACAAAGAATTTTGCGAAAAATCCCGTTATGCTTTTTGCCCACAACTGGAATGGCTACCCGGTTGCGAAAGCTACGAAGATTCGCAAAGAGGAGGATAAAATCATTTTCGTCCCGGAGTTTGCCGATACCGAAGAGGGCCGAAAAGTTAAGTATCTCGTCGAAAACGGTTTTTTGAAGATGACTTCAATCGGATTCATCCCGAAAAAAGTTTTGTGGAAAGATGATTTTGAAACGCTAAAAGAACTTGATCCCGAATGGTACAATGCACGAAAAAAAGAACTTTCTCACGCAAACCGTGTCATTTTTGAAAGTGAACTTTTGGAATTGTCTTTCGTACCTATTCCGGCGAATCCGTCAGCGGAAATCGTGATGCAGGGTAAGGGGTTGAACCTATGCGCGTTTAAAGCTCCGAAAATGACCGTTGAAGAATCAGACGACGAACTTTTGATCGAAATCAGCGGGGATGTTAAAAAAGTCGTACCCTTTAAGGATACGCCCGTCGATATGGAAGCGCGCTGGGATGGTCGCGCGGCTATTAAAGCGTTGAGGGAATGGGCGAGCGATGCCGACGGCAATATCAATTTTGCGAAGTATCGTCAGGGATTCGCGTGGTACGATGCGGAAAATGCGGATAACCTCACCGCGTATAAACTCCCCCATCATTTCATTGAAAACGGTAAGTTGGTTGCAATTTGGCGTGGGGTCGTCACGGCGATGGCTGCACTGTTGGGCGCGCGCGGCGGCGTAGATATTCCCGACGAAGAAAAGAAAAGTGTGTATAATCATCTTGCAAAACATTACAAAGCCGTAGATCGGAAACCGCCAGAATTTCGCAAGTGGGAACCGCGGGAAGTTTTGGCCGCTACCGAGGAAGACGGCTGGGATGAAGCGCACAAAGAAGCGTATTTTGCCGATATGACTTATAAAGAGTGGAAATCGATCATCGACGAAGAAACCGCCGAAATGAAAAAACAATTGGATGAGCTTGAAGCGGCTCACGTGAAACTTAAAGCGGAGCATGACACACTTTTGGAAAAAATCACCGCTCCCGCCGATAAGTCGGCGGCAGATCATAGCGACGATTCCAAAAAAGAACAAAAATCCGCTGAAAGTGACGCTAAAAGCACTTCGGCGAAGGTAGAATTTGAGGTGGAGGGCGTTTCGCCCGCCGAATTAAACGCGCTGCTTGCTAAAGCGGTCGCTAAAACACTTAATTCCAAAAAAGGAGAATGAAATGGCAGACAAAGTTACACTCACCCCTGAACAATTCACGGAAATGATCGCGGCTCAGATCGAAAAAACGGTTAAAGAGCTGGGTCTTGATCGCACGGATAAAAAGTTTGGTGTTATGCCGACCGAAGACGATCCCGCTGGTGACGCTTTCAAAGGTTTGAAACCCGAAGAGAAAGTGCAAAAATTCTTCAAAGCTCTCGTCTTCAAAGATGGCGCGACGATTAAAGCACTGGGCGAAGGTGTTGACGCAGCCGGTGGTTATCTGGTGCCCGAAGAGTTTAAAGCTATGCTCATTGAAGCACTGCCCGATTATACCGTTATGCGCCCGATTGTCACCGTTATGCCGGTATCGACGCTTTCTGGGCATATTCCTACGCTTACGGGTAAACCCGGCGCGGAATGGGGCACCGAAAATTCCGCTATGAACGAGCAAAGCGCACAATTCGGCGAAGTCCTCTATACATTGAACCGCCTTCAATCTCTCATTCCGATGTCACGAGAGTTGGTCGCCGACGCTAACATCGATCTGGTGCAACTGCTTACCCGTCTTTTCGCGGAAGCTTTCGCCGCCGAAGAAGATCGTGCAATGACTGCCGGAACCGGAACCGGACAGCCGAAAGGTTTCACTACCGAGCCGATTGACAGTGCCGCGATTAGCGGAAGCGCGCTGGCTTACGGTGACGTTGCCGGACTGTTGAGCCTGCTCAAGACTCAATATCGTCGCCGTGCTGTATTTATGACCAGTCCTAAAGGTATGCAGCTACTCCGCCAACTGGTAGATGGAAACGGTCGCCCGCTGTTGTTCACGCCCGCGGATAGCGACGTATCTACTCTCTTTGGTAAACCCGTCATCGAAAACGTCAATATCGCGGAAAATCTGGGCACTAACACTAACGAAACCGAAATCTATTTCGGTGATTTTAAATACTATTATCTGTTTGACCGCGGCGAATATAGCGTCGAATCTACGATGGATGGTTACGGCGCGTTTGAAAAACATCAAGTTGTTTTGAAAGCGTTTAACCGTCTAGACGGTAAGCTTGGATTGACCGAAAGCATCGTCAAACTGACGGGTGTTAAATAATCGTGGGGAGCGCGAAGCTCCCCCGCAAGGAGTTAACTAATGGCAATTGAACGACGAACGGCACTACTCGCTAAAAAAGAAACGACTTACGGAACCGACGCTCACCCGGCACCGAATAGTGATGCCATTGAAATTTTCGACTTTTCGCTTTCTCCTAATATTGAGCAAGTCGAGCGTAAACCCTATAAAGAAAGCATTTCCCCCGAAGCTACTATTGCCGGAAAGAAATATGCGCAACTTTCGTTTTACGTTGAAATCAAGGGGAATGGCGCGCAAAATGACGGAAAGACGGAGCCGCGATTTACCAGACTACTTGAAGCGTGTGGCTTTGATGTTTCGGCTATTGCGGAAAGTGCAGCGGGTGCTGGTGACGGTTACTTTGAGCTAAAACCGAAGTCTGATGATTTTGCATCTTTGACGTTTTACGCCTATCTCGATGATACACTTTTTGTCATTACGGGCGCGCGTGGAACGTGTAGTTTTGATATGACGGCTAATCAAGTCGGAAAGATCAGCTTTGAGTTTACGGGCAAATTCAATAAACCTTCGGAAGTTGCAACTTTTCCGGACGTGACGTATGAAACCGCTCCGACTCCCGCATTGTGTAAGGGCGCAGGTTTGACTATGGGCGGCTCATTCGCCGATGGAAGTGGTAACACGCCTCCCGCTATTACCGGAGGTTACGCCCCTATTTTGTCTAAATTCACGGTCGAACTGGCAAACGATATGGCTCAGCGTGATGATCTTAACGATCCTACGGGTGTCGGCGACTTTTCGATTTTGTCACGCAATACGAAAGGCACGGTTGATCCCGACACGATGAAGCTTTCGGATTATGATATTTGGCAAAAATTCGAGGCTGGTGAACCGCAAGCTATTGGCGGCAGCGTCGGTAACGATGCAGGTAATATCGTCGAAGTGTTTGTACCGAAAGCGGTCTACAATAATATCGGTCTTGGTGTCCGTGACGGGATTCGCACTTACGAAACCGCATTTACCGCGGTCGGCGATGACGATGAAGTAGTGGTGGTGTTGAGATGAAAGTGGTGGCGAAGAAACGAACGGCGTTTAACGGTATCGTGTACGCCGCTGGGGAAACTATCGATATGCCCAAAGAGGCGGCGGAACGTTTCGCCGCATATGGCATTGTTGACATTTTGCGGGAACGTAAAAAAGTCAAAAAAGCGGAAACGCAAGAAAAGTTTAAAGATAGCGTAGAAGTGAAATGATCACACTTGAACAACTAAAAACCCTGCTGGATATCGCGCAAGACGATACGGAAAGTGATGATTTTCTAAATCAGATCATCGATGCGTCTGTTAGTTTGATGGAACGATACATTGGTAACAAAATCATGGCTGCCGATGTAACGGAAACCTTGAACGGCAGCGCGTCCCACGTTATCGCTCTAACTTACTATCCGGTCATTTCAATGACCTTGGCGCGTGACTTGACGATGGATAAAGATATTTTATCTTCGATAGTTTTGGAGTCTAACGGCGCGACCGGATTGGTAAGATGTGATTCGGATTTTTTCTACGCCGATCATCAGTATAAGTTTGCTTATCGCGCGGGTTATGAAACGATGCCGCCGGATATCGCATACGCTCAACTTTTATTGAGCCAGCATCTCTACTATCAAACAGATCGAGTCAAAGGTGGTGTGCAATCGGTCGTTACGCCCGATGGAAGTTACGTGTATGACACGCACGCTATCCCCTTGCAAGTACAGCAAATTTTGGATCGTTACCGAAAGCACTACTTTTAAGCTATGCAAAATAATAATTTGACGATCACGCTCAATTTTGACGATGCGGCTAAAACCGCAATACGCAAATTGAGCGACGTTATCAACCGGACAAAATTTGAAGCCGAACTGCATAAACAAGCGGCCCGTTTGGGGATGGACTTTTCTTCGTGGGTGAAAAAGCTTTATTTGACTAACAATCCGATTCACGTCCGCACGGGACGGCTACGAAACTCTTTCGGCAATAAACTCGATCCTCACGGCATTTTTGTACTCTCCCCACTATCTCCCGGCCACGGCGTGGCTATGCACGTCGGTACGTCGCTCAAATATGCGGCTCCACTGGAGTACGGTGCCGATATCTACGCTAAAAAAGCGGACGGCGCGTTGGCGATACCGTTGGAGGGAGCTTTAACGCCGACGGGTGCCCCCAGATTCAACTGGCAACGGCGCGGCGATATACCAGCACAATTTCCTGATTTGTTTCCGATCAAGTCAAAACGAGGCAATCTTTTGTTAGTCCGAAAAGTTGGAAATCGTATCACGCCGATGTTTGTTTTGAAAAAGCATGTACATATCGAAGGGCGGCACTATCTACAAAAAGCGGCGGAAAGCTATTTCCCGAAAATGGAAGCGGAGTTGGTCAACTGGCTTGAAAGGTTTATGCAATGACGACACGACAAAAAATTCTTTACGACTTTGAAGCGACGCTACAAAAGCTTTTTAATGGAAAAGTGAAAAAGATTCGTCGAGGTTTAGTACCGTTAGAGAGTGTGAAAGCTACGGATATGCCGTTAATTTGTTACAACGCGGCGGCTACAATGTCCCAAAATCACCTTGGGCAAGCTTATTCACGCAATACGCTTTCGATGAATCTCGGTTTTACGCTTATTGATCGTGAAGGAAGTGATTCTCGCTATTATTCACGAATTGATGAATATGTAGAATTGATTCAGCGTGGTCTCGACGAGTATGAACAATTTAGCGATAATATACTAAAAGCCGATTTTACAATCGAAGAAACCGTCAACGATAATTTCCTTGACGGATTCATTGTCATTAACGTGTCGATGAACGTGATTTACTATGAAGAACGCTAACACAAAATGAGATTTAAATCGGTGGTTGTTACGCTGGTTTAGCTCCTATGTTTCACGCGATATTTTGTTATAATGATGAATCCAAATTCCATAGGAGGTCATTAAATGAGTAAAAAAGTTGTCAAGACTCACGTAGGTGATTTTGATGTCGAAACATTGACGTGGAAACAAATTAAAGAGGCTAAAATTTTTGGTCTTATTCAGCGGCTAATGTCTGCCGGAACCGACGATATTATGACTGCTATTAGCGACGATGATATCGATCGCGTTGTTTCCGTCGTAGCGGGTGACAAAAAAGATGAACTGACATTTTCGGAAGTGATGGATATCTTTAACGCGGTCTTGGAGGCAGCGTCTGACGCAAAAAAGTAAGTGACGAAGCCGTAGCACTTGCAGCTTTTGCTGATGAATTAGACGCTTTCGATTGTGAAAAGTGTCGTAAATACGGCCATTTTAAAGAGCGTGGGTGCGACGGTGCTTCGTTACCTCAAAGGCAAGGTAACGCCGACGAACCTTTCGTTAAAGGCGATATTCGCGTTTCTTTTTGCCCTAAGCTCCTCTCGTTTAAGCCGGATGTTATTGAGTTGTTAGAGCTATTTTCGCATTATGAGAGTGGCTTTCTTTACCAGCATGGCGGTATAATAGATCAACCCTATTGGTATGTTTACACGATAACAAGGCTTAAAACGGAGAAAGCAAAATGGCAAAAAACGTCACTCTCGAAGCAGTCATAAAACTCAAAGACGAATTTTCGTCAAAGATCAAATCAATTGAAAAATCAATTGGGCAGCTTCAAAAATCTATGCAAGATTCAGGGAAAGCGGCAAAACCGCTTTCTCAAACTTTCAAAACCCTTCAAACCGAATTAAAACACACTGCTGAAATCGGAAAGCACTCTTTTAAGCATCTTGAAGAAGTAAGCGGGCACGCGGCTCATCATATTAAAACCGCTTGGCTTACTACGGTAGCTAAAATCACGGGGGCACTTTTAGCTTTTCGTGAAGCATTCGATATCGCGCAAGAAGCCGCAAAAGCGGAGCAGGCGTTTCAGGCTTTCGCTCTGACGGTTGAGCAGCACGGTGCGAAAGCCGCTGAAATTTTTGAGAAAATGAAAGAAGCGTCAGGCGGTTTGGTGTCTAATCATGATTTGGTAATGGCGGCAAACCAGGCTATCGCTTTGGGAATCCCGATTGAAAAATTGGGTAAGTTGATGGAAATTGCACGTTATCGGGCACGGCTATTTGGCTCCGACGTATCGCAAGCGTTTAGCGATATTGTGACGGGTATCGGGCGAATGTCCCCGATGATCCTCGATAACTTAGGTATCACGATCAAGCTGGGTGAAGCTTACGAAGATTACGCGAAGCAAATACATAAAACCGTCGATCAACTTACTGCGCAAGAACAAAAACAAGCGGTACTTAACGCGGTGCTTAAACAAAGCGAAAAGACGGTCAAGAACTTTTCCCGCGTGCAAGAAACGTCTTATGAAAAGTTTCAACGTATGCAAGCGACGCTTGAAAATATTCGTGAAGAATTGGGAATCGCGCTCATTCCGCTTTTTGAACAATTTGCTCAGCTTATGAATGAAACTTTAGGGAGTTTGCTGCCTTACTTTGAAAAAGTCGTTGTGGGTTGGCGAATGATCGTCGCCACGTTGAAGATGGCGTTTAAAGATATGCAAATTCTTTATTATTGGGCGCAAGATAAATTCTCGACTTCGTGGGACACAATTTCCCAGATGCTCAATCAAAACACTTTCGTGTTTAAACGCAAAATTCGGGAGCTTAAAAAAGAGCTTGACGATTTGACGCAGATACATAGCGAAATCAACTGGGAAAGCTTCACGCACGGGCTGCCAAAATTGAAAATGGCCGCGGAAATTCACAAAGTGACCGTTTCGCAAGAGGCCGTTAACGCTATGCAAGATATCTTAAACGCTATTGAAGACGCTACCGCTCCCGATATCGAAAAAGAGAAAAAGAAATGGGATAAATGGAAAGACGAGCTACTCAAAAAAGCACGTGAAGCCAAAGCAAATACGGCATTATTGGAAATTGAGTTAGACAATATCGTAGCGAAGAAAAAAGCGGAAATTGAAGATAAGTATCGCAAACAGCAGCTACAAAAAGATGTCCAAATTCAAACACAAATTGCCGAAGCTACCTTGCAAAGAATGCAAAAAGTTTTGGACTATCAAAATCGATTAGGTGAAATCGATAAAAAGCGATATTTGCAAAAACGGCTTGAAATTTTGAAAGAGCGTTTGCGTGTTTTGCAGTGGCAAATTAAAAACACTTTCGATCCGGTACAAACTCAAATGATAGCGAACCGAATTGCCGATATTAACGGGCAATTAGCTATCACGCAGCGTAAGTTGCAAGACTTGCAAGGTACGATAGCCGACGCACTTAAAAAAGGATTGCAAGACGCACACAATAAATTCAAAGTTACGATGGATGATTGGCGTGAATTAAGCAAAAATACGGCTCAATCGCTTCAAAGCGCGTTTAGTGACTTTTTCTTTGACGCGATGCAGGGCAAGTTGAAATCTTTGGAGGCTTACTTCAAATCTTTCGCGCAAGCCGTTATGAGGTATATTGCGGATATTTTGGCTAAAATGACGGCAATGAAGCTGCTCGAAGGTGTCGGCGGAATTTTTGGGGTTAAGTTGCCGTCGGTACATACAGGTGGAGTCGTCACGGCGCAGGGGATCAAAAAGTTTCACGATGGAGGGATCGTGACACGATCCGATGAAGTGCCCGCAATTTTACAAGTGGGCGAAGTTGTGTTATCACGAAATCAAGTCGCGGCGTTGGCGAGTGCCAAACCTAAAATCGAAATCAACGTAAAAAATGAAACGGGTGTGCCTTTCGACTTTGACGTTGCACGATTGCAGCAGTCGCGGGAAGCCGAAGTCGTCAATATCATCGTGAAACGATTGCAGATTGATCCAGCCTTTAAACAATTAGTGAGAGGAAGTTAAAATGGCTACACTACCGATTTTTCCTGATATCGCCCCCACTCATTTTGAAGAAACGGTGGAAGATTCGGCGATCAAAGATTCGTTTGAAAACGGTTGGGTGCAAACCCGGCAAAAATATACGCGGGCGCGAAAGATTTACCGCTACGCTTTTACCAATATCCCAGAAAGCGACGCAGATACGGTGATGGATTTTTACTATTTGGTAGGTACGTGGCGATCTTTTACTCTTAACTTACCGAAAGGTAAGGGAACGGTCGCCGTACGTTTCACACATCCGCCAAAACGGGTTTTTGTAACGCCTAACACGTCATCGATTACCGATGTCGAATTTAGAGAGGTTTAACGATGCTACCTTTATCTGCTGAAGCGACACTTGCAAAAAATGCACTCACCGACGACGGCGCGTTTTTACTATTTTTGAAAGTGGAAACTAATGCGGGGGACGTACTTCATTTTGTACGCAATAATGAAAATGTGACGTGGCAAAATATCGAGTGGACAGCTTTAGCTATTGTGGACACTACAATTGAGCAAGATGCCAAAGGGACGTTACCGGAAATTTCACTCTCGCTATCGAATATATCGCGTATCATTCAAAACTACGTCGAAGAGGATATCGAGGGGCACGGCAGTGGCTGGCGTGTAACATTATATTTTGTGTACTCTAAAAATTTAGACTCCCCCACTCCCGAAATCGAAATGACTTTCGTCGTTACAAAGGTAGTAGCGACGGAGATGGTGGTTACATTTACGTTAGGGGCGCAAAATCCGACAAAAATCGGAGTGCCGACTCGAAAGGTTTTGCCGAATCATTGTCAAGCTATTTTCAAACGCCCCGACACGGGCTGCACGTACAGCGGCGCGGATACGGTGTGTGATAAGACGATTTTTGATTGTCAACGTAAATTCGCGGGGGCTAAAGTTGTCCCGTTTATCGGGTTTCCCTCGATGCCCGCAGCGGTTTTGAAGCGAAGTAGATGACGATGAAATCCGCCGTACCTTTTGAAAAAATAGCCCCTTATCTGGAGGCTACATTTACGCCGAACGGTCGAACTCTCGATGAAGGTTTTGATTGTTATGGTTTTGTACGCGCGTTAATGCGTGATATTTATGATATCGACGTGGGGGATCAGTGGAGCGACGTAGATATCGATGACGCGCCGATTTACTTTACAGAACAAAAAAGCAAAGCCGAAAAAGGCGAATCACGCTGGCGAAAAGTCGATTCTCCTGCCGATGCCCATATCGTGTTGTTGAAGCGAAAAGGTATAATTAGCCATATCGGTTTTGTACTTGATGATAAGCGTTTTATACATCTCACGCATAAAAGCAATGTGCGGATAGATCGTTTCGATTCGCCGCTTTGGAAAAATCAAATTGAAGGATTTTACCGCTATGGTTAAAGTTGCATATATCGCAAACCCTTTGACGCGAGATGACATCATCCGCAAAGATTATGAAGCTCCCGTTAAACTATCCGATATCATCCCCGCCACAGGGGATTATATTGTAGCGGTGAACGGTACAAAAATCACATCTTATGATATGGTTTTGCCAGACGGCTCTCAAGTCGTGTATATGCCCAAAATCGAAAAACACGCCGTCGATGATGTTTTAGGTTTTGCGGCTGCGGCTTTAGTTGCCGTTTTTGCCCCCGCCGCTGGGGGTGCCATTGCCGCTGCGCTTGGTGTCACGTCCACTATCGGCACCGCGATTATCACGGCGGGCGTTGTTATCGGTGGGATGGCCGTATTGAATGCCCTTATGCCCGCTCAACTACCAACGATGGGTAAGATGGAAGCGGAATCGTTCGACGCTTCGCCGACGTACAGTTGGAACGGTATCGCTTCGGTGTCCCAAATTGGACGCCCTATCCCCGTATTGTATGGGCAATACATTACGGGAGGCAACGTTTACTTACTGGAAAAAATCTACCCGGGGTCACAAAGCGATCCTTCGGCGGAGTGGTTACACATTGAACAAGTTTTATGCGAGGGGGAAATCAACCCGATTCACGCTGCCGATATCTACATCAATAACATCCCCGCTACTCACTTGAATGATTTAGCGATTTTTAGCCGTACGGGAACGCTCGATCAAGACGCTTTTAGGCCTCCTAATTTGGAAATTCAAGCTAAACACGCGGTTTTGTTTTTTACGGGAGTGCGAGGGGTACATCCGCAATTTTCGACTAACTACCCGTATAGCGATCAAGGCTATGTTCATCAAACTCCCGTCGGATCGGAAGTTAAGAACGGCTCCCCCGTGAGCGTTACAACGCAATCGGATAATGTCAATACGTTAGTGCTGGGCATTTCCCTGCCGCACGGTCTTTTCTATGCTAATGACAAAGGCGGGCTGGATACACGTGAAGTCGAACTGAAAATCGAATATCGTGAAGTCGGTGGAACGACTTGGACGGCACTTGAAGAGTATCGCCGAGATGTGGTAGGGACGGAGTATTTGTGGTTATGTACTCCCGACGGCGGCGATATTTACTATTGGTCTTCGACACAATATATCTATTCGGAAACCCAACCGGATACTAATTGTGAAAAAGCGACACGTGATTATTTTGGCCGCAAAGCTAAAAGACCAAAATACGCCACGACTTATTTCGATACGGTTAAAATCTCCGCCGCTACGATTAAACCTATCAAGAAAGAATTCACGCTTTACGTCCCCGCGGGGAAACGATACGAAGTCCGTGTCACGAAGATCACCGCTGACGCAAATTCTTCACGTGAACAAAATGTCGTACAGTTTGACTGGCTTACGGAAAAGTATGAAATTGGTTTGAGTCATCCCGGTATTGCGAAGCTTAAAATTATGGCTCGCGCCGATAGTCAACTTAACGGATCGCTCTCATCCATTAAAACGCTCGTAAGCCGTAAAGCGATTCCCGTGTATCGCCCTGACGGTAGCTTTTATGGGAATATGTCATCATCTAATCCCGCTTGGGCCGCGTGGGATTTATTGACTAATGTACGTTACGGAGCGGGCATTTCCTATTCTCAAATTGACTTTGATAGATTTGTGGAATTTGCCGCGTGGTGTGATGATGAAGTACGTTTTACTTTTGAAAGTAAGCAGTGGAAGACAAAACGCGCGACGTTCAATGCGATTATCGACTTTCGTTCAGATTTATGGACACTATTACAAAAAATTATGGGTGTAGGGCACGCGACTCCTGTTATACGCGGCACAAAATTTAGTTTGATCATCGATAAGCCAGCTGATCCCGTGCAACTATTTTCGATGGGTAATATCGTGGCCGGAAGCTTACAAACCACATACGCCGGAAAAGAGGATGTGCCAGACATTATTGCCGTGAAGTATTACGATGCGAATAACTTTTATCAGCCCTCGACAATAGAATATTCAGAAAAGCCTGACGGTTTCAAAGTGCAAGAAGTCAATGCATGGGGTATCATTGACGCGCCGCAAGCTTGGCGATATGGAAGATACCTCTATCGGTCTACTAAATATCTCCGCAGGGTCGTTGAGTTTGATGTAGGTATTGACGCACTCGCGTGTGAAGTGGGTGACGTTGTGATGTTTGCCCACGATGTCCCAGCATGGGGGCATAGCGGACGTTTATTGGGTGATAACACGACTACCGTCGTTCATTTAGATGAACCAGTGCTAATTGATCCGTCTAAAAGTTACAATATTATTGTACGAATGCAAGACGATACGATAGAGCAGCGCGCTATCGACACATCACAATTTTCATCCCCTACAAAGACGACGACTCTAACCGTCACGACCGCTTTTTCTAAAGCCCCTGATGAATATGCACTGTATACTTTTGGGGAAGTAAACAAAGAGTATAAACTGCTTCGTGTCATTAACATATCCCGAACGCTTGAAAATAATTTCCATATCGTCGCTTCGGATTATCGCGCCGATATTTTGGAAGAGGAAGATTACATCATGCCGGAGCAGCCGATTGCGGATTTAACGGTGCCGGAAATTGTTTCGGCGGATATTAAAGAGTATCTCGTTAAACGGCAAGACGGTACCATTGTTTCGATGGTTGATCTTTTTTGGTCAGCCGATACGGATGTAGACTATCTCGTTAATATTTATTACCGATTGCAAGGATCGCAAGAACTTAATCAAATAGCAACGGGGATCAGCGGAAAATCTTACACTTTCGACGCTTGGTTTTTGGAAGAGGGAAAGACTTACGAATTTTTCATTCGCCCTGTTATGACAGGGCGTGAAATCGTTACGCATAACGAACCCGACGTGACACATACTTATCTGGGCAAATCGGCTCCGCCGTCAGATGTAGCGTCATTAGATTATGAGATCGATCCTCAAAACGGCGTGATTTTGAAGTGGCCGAGTGTGTCCGATGTTGACGTGGCCGGATATAACATTTACATCAACGATAAATTAGTATTTGAAAAAGTTGCGGGGAATAGGTTGTTAGTAGGATTCCCGCCAGCGTCGGCGACTAAATATGCTATTCGCGCCGTTGATACGACGAATCATGTAAGCGTCAATGAAACCGCGATCACCGTCACATTTACAAAACCCGTAATTAACTCGGTTACGTATAAAATCGTTGGTGATAAGCTTGAAATAAGCGCAGCTGATGTAACGCAAGGCGACTTCAACTTAAAACGCTATTTATGGGTTGTCGATGATGAAGTGTTACATGAAAGGGGTCAAACGATAAGAATCACGCCGACGGAAACGACCGTCGATGTAAAAGTTACCGTTTTTGACGTGGCTGGATTTTTTGGGCAAACTACGTCAAGTTACACAATCACGTTGCCGGAAGTGACGGACGTAGCTGTTGCCCCTGAAAACGGTAAATTACGCGTCACGATCACAGGAGTAACACAAGGTGATTTTCAAATTGCCAAATATGTTTTTTCCGTCAACTCTCAAACCGTTGAAACTAAAGACACTACGACACTTTTCTCAATAAACGCGGCGGGTGATTATTCGATCACCGTTACGGCGATAGATGTAGCGGGCTTTAGCAGCGCAGCTAATTCGCAAACCTATACGGTAACCGCCCCCTCAATTAAATCTGTAACTTTGACGATTGACGATGTTTATTATGTTTTTACGCCTTCAATTGTGAAGGGCACTTTCGAGGTTGTATATATCGACGTTATTAACACGACGACGAATCAACGCTGGACGATTGAGCCGAATAGTGAATTTAGAGTAGCTCCACATCAAAACGGTGATGAAAACTACAATTTCATTGCTTATGATAAAGCCGGAATAGCTTCGGCAACGTATAGTGTGACAACCTCCTATAACGTACCCGTGATAACGAATGCAGGCTATAAATTTGCGGGGTCTAAACTAATACTTTCGTGGGGCATCGAAAAAGGATCATTCAGCGTCGCTCATTATGAATTGCACGTAGACAATGAAATTTTAACGGTGCAGGGCACTACTTTTACAACCGACGTAAATTGGCTCGGTAGTAAAACGTTTACCATTGTACCCGTCGATGTATTTGGTTTCGCGGCGGGCGGTACTGATGTCGTTGTCAATGTTTCACCACCAGCTGCACCCCAACTTGAAGGGGTTATCGATGATACAGTGCTTCGCTTATCGTGGAACAACCCCGCTACGACGCTTGACATTGATCATTTTGTTTTACGCTATGACAATACGGAAATCGTGACAGCATCTCACGCTTATTCTATTCCGGTGACGTGGAAAACGCAGACTTTTTACATTCGCGCTGTTGACGTTGCGGGCAATTCAAGTGACGAAACGATTTTTGTTCATAATGTCACATTGCCGACTGTAACTAAAGTTGACTACCAGATTATTGATAATAACGTCATTCTGAAATGGTTTGCCGATGAAGGAGCCCTACCGATTAAAACTTATCGGATTAAAAGAGGGCCGAATGAAAGCACCGCGGAAATTATCGGTACTAAAAAAGGCACTTTTACGGTCATTTTTGAAACTCACGGCGGAACGTATACTTATTGGGTCTGCCCAATTGATGCCGCGGGTAACGAAGGGCAATGTGCTAAAACTACCGTAACGGTAAGCAGCCCCCCTGATTATGTACTCAATACGATTTGGGTGAGCGATTTTAGCGGCGAAAAAGAAAATGCTTATTACTCACCCTTTACAAACCAGCTATATGCACCCGTTAACGTAAATCAAACTTATCAGCAGCACTTTGACTCACACAATTGGACGGCTCCGCAAGATCAAGTTAATGCCGGATATCCACTTTGGTCACAACCTTATGAAACAACTGCAACTTACACGGAAGTATTCGATTACGGTACAACTCTATCTTCGTCGATGATTACTATCGACGTAACTATCGGGGATTATGTAGGTAGTGCAGTGGAATTATCTTACGATATTGCCGTGTCGCAAGATGGCTCTAATTGGACGATCCATGAGGGAGCGCAAAGCGTTTATGAAACAAATTTTAGATATGTTAGAATTACAGTACATTTCAATTCTGATGATGATAAAAGTGTTATCGCGCTTAAAACATTAAGCGTGAAACTGGATAGTAAACGCAAGCGTGATAGCGGTATGGTCACGGTTAACGCCGACGATACGAACGGTACGTGGGTATCATTTAATGAGTCCTTCACGGATGTCGAATCTATCACACTTACGCCACAAAGTACGGATAACTTAACGGCGGTATATGATTTTGACGATGTGCCTAATCCTGCTGGATTTAGCGTGTATCTTTTTGACCAAAATGGAAATCGCGTTAGCGGAAAAGTGAGCTGGCAAGCGGTGGGCTACTAAACTTGAAATAAAGGATGATGAATGGCAGATTGGTCTTTACCTACACTCACAACGGCGTATGAAGAGTTTTTAACGCAACTAAAAGCCCGTGATGAAGATTTAGCGAAACTTTTTGACGGTACGGGGGATAACGTACCATCCGGTACGATCCGTTGGAATAGTGCCAATAAAAAATTTGAAAAGTTTGACGGTACGAATTGGAGCGCGCTTATCGATCAATATAACATCAATGTAGCGCAATTGCAAGGTAAAAACGTCAATGACAACGCAACGGACACTTCGGCATTGTGGACGGCTTCAAAAATCATTTCACAGCTTAATCAACGGGCAAATACCACACTATCGAACGTATCCGACAGCACTATTTTAAATAAGCTTAAAAACGTAGACGGTAGCGGTAGCGGGCTTGATGCCGATTTATTGGATGGGCTTAATTCGTCTGCGTTTGTACGCAGTGACGTAGACGATACGATTAGCGGCAAAATTCGTTTCACAAACACATCAGACGTAACGCTCACATCTAACGGCGCGATAACGATAGGACCAGACGATAACCTTAACTTATCCATTGATAACGACGAAATTCAAGCGCGTAACAATGGAGCCGCTGCAACGTTAGCACTAAACGCAAACGGCGGAACCGTGACCGCAAATGGCTCACGTGTGCTTACTACCGCAGACGAAGGTAGTGGAAAAGGATTAGATGCCGATACCGTAGATGGTATACATGGAGCTTCGTTTGCACGTAGTGACGCAAACGACTCCATAAATGCCTCGTGGACGTGGGCATCAAAATATGGTGGCTGGGGCGGACAAAATGGGGCTCCGGCTATAAATTTTGGTAATAGTGATATTATTGGGCTGAACGGAATTGTTTTTAATGATATCTCCAACGGAGCGACGGAAGGTGTAGTTTTCCCCGTGATTGATAACCCGGATTCTTTGGATGATTACGCAACTATCAATATCGGGTCTGATCGGCAACCTTATATCTACCCTGATGCGTCATCTTCTACAAAGCATAAAATATGGCATGATGGCGATTTTGACAGTGATGAATTTGCGCATACAGTCTTTTTAGGCGGGTCGGATTATGGGTCACCTACTTACTGGAAAGTCGCCACGATTGATAGAGAATATTATCAGCTACACGCAAAATTTCGACTACTTTTAATGTCGGTAAGCGGCTCACATTCAGTCCCTTACAATGTAATGCGGATAGATTTTTCCGTATATGGTACGTCATCGAGTACGCCTCAAATTGTCGCAATTACACAAATAAACAATCGCTCCGATGCTAAATTTCAAATTGGTTATGTTACTTATACAACGACAGATGATGCTGGAAAAACTCATTATTGTGTGGATTTGTACGTGAAAAACCTTGAAGCCTACAACTCGTTTAAAGGTGTTTTAGTCGCTACGGCTTGTTCGTCATATACAGCAGACGGGGTTGCGAAAAAAGTATCCCCTAAATGGTACAATCCGCCAATAAAGGCCTCCGACGAACCTTCCGGCATTTCCTACCCTGCTTTATATGTCGAAGGGCGATTGCAAAAAGATAATAAAACTCTGAATTTAAACGGCTCACCTAATGAAAGTGTGGGATCGCTGAACGCCGTAATTGGTTATGATGCTATGGCCGCAATGGGCGGGGATTCCACATTCAATACGGCAGTGGGAGCAGCTGCAGCATCTTTATTTCAAAGTGGTTATAGTAACACATTTGTTGGAAGTTTAACAGGTGTAACGCCCCCAGGACTTGGTGAATCTGACGCAACGGGCTTCACAAATGGTAGTAACGTAACATGCATAGGTTATTCGGCGGGGGCAGCGGATTCCCCTCACGATCTTGGAACATCTGCAAATAATGTGATTGTTTTAGGTAACAATGATGTAACCGCTGCATACATTAAGGTTAACTGGACGGTAACTTCGGATAAGCGGGATAAAACCGACATCAAAAACATCCCTTACGGTCTTGATTATATCACTAAATTACAACCGCGCCAATTCTATTTTGACGATCGCTCACGCTACTGGGAACGTGTAACAGATGAAAAAGGTAATGTCGTCGCTATTGACAAATCTAAAGCCCCTGATGGATCGAAAAAAGATTCCCGCCCTATGTGGGGATTTATCTCTCAAGAAATTTTGGCCTCAGAAAAAGAATTAGGGATCACCGAATCGATCGTCGTAGACACTAAGAACGAAGAGAAATTAGCTTTGAAAGAAACGGCACTGATTCCCGTTTTAGTCAACGCCGTTAAAGAGCTCAAAGCCGAACTCGATAGCGTAAAAGATGAACTCGCAAAATTGAAAGAGGATTGTTGTAAATGATCAAATTGCATTTCTACAAAGCCCCCGGCGACGTTGAAGATAAATTGATCCGATTGTGGCAATCGTTCCCGAGAAAAACTTCCGGAGCGAAATACTCTCACGTGGAAATCGAGATTGACAACGTGACATTCAGTGCCGATGCCAATTTAGGGCGTGTCGTTTCCGTTATTTCCAAATCTCACCCGCCTCACGCTTGGGATACTATTGATCTACCCTGTAAAGATGCCCGTGAAGCTATGGCATTTTGCCGAGCGCAAGTCGGGAAAGGTTACGACTATATCGGCATCTTCACGGCGCAGATTCTTGCCCTCAGATTCGACGATCCTAAAAGATGGTTTTGTAGCGAATTGGCCGCGCACGTGTGTAAAGTGTGTGGGATACCTTTGAAACATTACGATTCGTGGTATAATCCTCGAAGATTGTGGGATTCAGTAGTGCAATTTCAAAGGTATAATAAAATATCAAAGTACAAAGGATGAATAATGGCGCAAAAAACAATTTCTAACACTGAATATATTCAAGCTAATACCAATTCGACGCTTTTTCTGGTGCAAAACATTAGCTCCGTACCCGTCGGCGGCGTATTTTCTTCGACACAACCATCCCCGGATACGCCCGTCGATATCATCTTGCCCCCTTATTCCCTCATTAACCAGCATGACTATGAAGGTATTTTGTGGTTTAAAAGTTTGTCTTCGGATTCGGCAACCATTTCAGTCGTCGAAGAATAACATCAACTAATTTACGGCATAATTATCACTAAATAACAATAAAGGAGTGATTAATGCAAAATTCTAAAAAGTGGTGGCAATCAAAAACAATTTGGGGTGCTATTATCACGCTTATTGCGGTTATCGCGCAGCTTTTTGGGGTTAAAATCGATCCGGCATTGCAGCAGCAACTCGTCACACAAATAACGACTATCGCGGCTGGCGTAGGGGGTTTGCTGGCTCTTTACGGGCGTATCAAAGCTGATAAACGTATTAGCTAACTTCATGAACGCTATCGCCGAAATCGCCGAAGCTATTAAACTTTTAGTTTCGGCGATTAAAAAAGCTATCAAAGAACGTAAAGAACAAAAACTGAAAAAAGAGATGAATGAGAAAGATGATAAGCTTACGGAAAATATGCTTCGTGAGTTACTTGATTAGCGTGATTTTTCTTTTTTCGGGATGCTCACAATTAGTGATTCACGATGCTACGATCAGAGCGCATTGGATGCGAAAAGGTGAAGTAGCACCATTTAATGGTATACTTTTAAACGATTACACATATTATCGGATTAGAAAGACTTTAAATGAGTGTGGAAACTGAAAAAGTGGTTGACTGGTCACAATGCCCCATTGGAAGAGATTGTAGAGAGGATTTAATGGATGTGAAAGAGGACAGTAAAGTCCTTAAAATGAAAATCGATAAAATCTTTTCCGAACTCACACAAATTAAAGTGAAGCAAGCCGAACTACACATCAAAACGGCTTTTTGGGCCGCTGTAGGTTTTGTTTTACTATCTTCAATGCTGGGTTACATCGTGACACTGATAGGGGATTTGATAAAAAATTCACATCATGCAGGGGGTTAAAATGTCTTTAGTAAAAAAGCAGTGGGAATTTGTACGGGATATAGCGAAACTCATTACATTCGCTGAAAAACACGGTATTATGCTCACTTTCGGTGAAGCATTCCGCACGCAAGACCAGCAAAAACTCAATTATTACGGCTACGAAGTCCAATTGAACGATCAAGAAATCGGCTTCAAGAAAAAAGAACCTACTTCGTGGACGTTACAATCGCAGCACTTGAAACGTCTCGCGGTTGATTTTAACTTTTTTGTAAAAGGGAAATTAACCTACAAAAAAGAGGATGTGCAGCTGCTCGGCGATTATTGGGAAAGTCTAAACCCGAAAAACCGTTGGGGAGGTAATTGGCTCACGCCGGATACGCCTCATTTTGAACGCTTAGACTAAAGCAAGTCTGCAATTTTAGCGTGTAGTTTTTTAAGCTGACCACGGGTAAGCCCCGTGGCTTTTTTCACCTCGAAAATTTTATATCCATCTTGAAGCAATTTTAACGCTTTCCACTCTTTAGCGTTTAACCTCGATTTTAACTTTCTCATTAAATCCTCATCAAGTATTTCTTTTTCAACCGACGCTTCGTGAGAGCTTATAGCGTCGAAAATCCAGTCGTCGTCACCGACAAAATGTGCGGAAGTTTGCACTTTTCGACTAACCGGAGAGGCAACTACACGATTTTTCATCGAGTAGTCCAGCAGCTCATTCCTTACCACTCGGTAAGCGTAGGTTGTCAATTTCACGCCTTTTGTGGGATCGAATTTTTCAATTGCTTTGATAAACGCTAAAACTCCCTGATTTACATAATCATCGAAATCGGCGTAGCTATGATGTTTTGAAATGATTTTGATGATCAATTTCAAATTATCCAATATTAGTTTGTCGCGCTCTATTTTAGACACTCGCAAAATTAACACTCCAAAAGTAAGCAAATACACTTCAAAGCAAATTCAAAACGGATAACCGTGAATTTGCTTTGATAAATCCGCACGCTTATCTTATTTAGATTGTAACATCATTTTGTTTAATTTAACGCCGTTTTTCCTAACATCACTCCACTCGCCCAGCCGGATATTTTTTGTGTAGCCCGTCACTTCTGTTTCAAAAAAGTTAGCCAATTCGACCGACGATAATAACTCTTCCATGAAATTGACAGGATTTTTAGTGGTTTCCCATTGAAGAGGTAAACCTAACATTTTCAATGCCCTGTTACCCATAAAAGCCACATAGTGTTTGGCCGTTTCAATGGAAATAGTCGGATGCTCACCGTGGGCATATAGATAGTCTAAAAGCGCGAACTCTTGCTCAACGATTTGACGGATGGCGTTTATGATATCATTACGCACTTCATCGGTATACACGTCCGCATTTTCTTCTACCAATTCCAAAAACAACATCGTGTTATATTTTTGGTGTAAAAACTCATCTTTGATCGAGTACGTGTTAATTTGAGTCATCCCCTTGAATAAACCCAATTCCGAATAAGCTAATAAAAGCATAAATTGAGCCATTAGCTCGATGCCCTCCAGCCCAGCGGCGTAAACGGCAACCATTCTAAGCACGTCCGCGCGAAACCGTTTATCAATTTCAATATCAGACAATCCCAACGCTTTATAATCGCGCCACGTCTTCACCTTCGCTTTTTCAAGATAGTTGATCTTACGCTCCATAACGGGGATGTCGAAAAACTCATTGTAAAAAGTTTCGTCGAAACCCAAAGAATCCGTCAACAACGCATAAGCATCCACGTGAATAGCTTCGACGGATAGTGCAGTACTAAGCCACATACGTATTTCCGTAGGTTTCACAATGTCTAAAAGTCTAATGTATCCGGTCATCGCTTCCACGTCGTTTTGTGTAAATAGCCGAAGAATGTTTCGGATAAACTCTTTCTCTTTATCGGCCAGTTTATTGTAATCGACTATATCTTCGCCGACAGGCACCTCTTTAGCCCGCCAATGTAACGCTGACTGCTCTTCATAGGCTCGATAAGCCCATTCGTATCTCATCGGTTTATAAGTCGCAAATTTCGATTTTTGTCTTAAAATGCTCATTGGTTTACCTCCTTAACCACAATAGATACATTCTTCAAAATTTCGATCAGTACCGCTCATTGTCGTGATCATTTCATCCGCTCTCCGCATATCGTTCAAATTACCCACTTTTATAGGTTGATCGCTTCGGATGTAGTATAGACTTTTCAAACCTTTAGCCCACGCGAAAAGGTGAATCGCGTGTAGATAATCCGCGTTAACGGGAGGCATGATAAACAAATTAACCGATTGCGATTGATCGATATATTTTTGCCTTTCGGCGGCTAACTCGATAATCGCTTCTTGGGGAATTTCGTAAGCCGTTTTAAACACTGCCTTTTCTTCATCGGTTAAACCGTCTAAATGCTGCACACTCCCTGCATTCGCCCTAATAGATGCCCACACGTCGTCCGTATCCATATTTTTCGATTGCAGTAGGTTAACGAGATAGCGATTTTTTACAATTTCAGTGTAGGCATTTGTTTTGTGAGCGTAAATGTTTGTAATGATCGGATCAATGCCCTGAGATGTCCCGCCGCAAAGCGTAGAAATCGACGCAGTTGGCGCAATAGCCGTCACGTGAGTGTTACGTTGCATTTTGTCATGTTTTGCCGCTAACGGGCACGCGCCTTTTTCTTTAGCTAAAAGCTCGTTGGTTTCTTTGAAGCGTTGCCGCATACGGGCAAAAATGTTTTTATTGAGTTGGAATGCCGCGACACTATCAAATGGCAGCATCTTTGACATCAGCAAATTGTGAAAGCCCATTACGCCGATACCGATAGAGCGTTCATATTCGGCACTTTTAACGGCATTTTCAAAACCTTTTTCCCCTTCAGCGTTGGCAATAAAATCCGATAGAACGTTATCTACAAAACGATGCACGTCAAGTAAAAACAAATCAAAAATTTCAGGGGATGAAAATTCGTCGTAATGCTCTAAATTGATGCTGGACAGTACGCAAATCGCGTCATAGTTTGGATTAGTGTGTAGTGTAATTTCGGAGCATAGATTAGAGGTAAATACAAATTTGTCATCTTGCACATACAAATCAGGGCGATTCTGATTAACCGTGTCTACAAATAGTATAAACGGCGCGCCCCGAAGCATTCGTTGATCTAAAAGTTTAGTCCATAAATCGAAAGCGTCTACGGTTTTTATTACTTCACCAGTTTTCGGTGAAATCAAATCATAAGATGCTCTATCGTTAACCGCTTTCATAAATTTATCATCAATGACTACGCCCGTAAACAATTTATGAGTGCGGCGATAAATATCGCCAGACGGATCGCGTAAAGAGATGAATTCATCAATTTCGGGATGCCATATCGGGAGCCACGCCGCCTCCGATGCACGCCTCAATCCGCCCTGCGAAACGGCCAAAGTCATAGCTTCATCGACTTTGAGAAAAGGGATGATCCCAGATGATTTACCATAAATACCGACTTTTTCACCCGCTGACCTTACATCACCCCAATAACGACCAATGCCCGCGCCTCTCGCTCCGAGGTGAAACCCGTTGAACCATGTCTGCATAATCGAATCTTTATTGTCGCCCACGTGCTGAACAAAACAACTAACGGGAAATCCGTGTGACGGTAGCCCCGCATTAGCACTGACGGGCGTAGCTGGGTGAAACCAATGATTCCGAATATATTGTTTTATTCGGCCACGATGCTCACGGGAATCGCTATATTGTCTACACACTCGATCTAACCACGTTTCATAATCTTCACCGTCTTTAAAATATCGACTCTCGTAGAGTGTCCGGGAGCGTTTCGGCAAACCGCCCCAACCTCTCCCGGATATAATCGGTACTTTAAATTCATTGACCATAACATCTCCCATGTGTATTTTTCGCACGCTCATTATACTCCTTTTCGCCTAATCTAAAGTTAGTTTATCTTTCACATTCTCGAAAAGAAAAAGATGCTCTTCTGGAATTTCATCATACATGGCACGGGCCAACTCTCTAAATGCCCACAAAGCCGTTTTATCGAGCCGCAAATTCAAAACGTGTCGCAATTCCCTAAGATTGCACGTGAGTACCAGATCGGTTTTGTAACTTTCGGGCAGTGCAAATTTTGCAATGTCGTTACTAATCTCTTCACTGACCAATGCGCGCAAATTTTCCAGTGCCCACAACGATGCACCGTCTACCGCTACGTTACCCGTAAAATATACATACTTTTCCGCGCGTGACGCATCGTCAAGGAGAGATCGGAAAGGTGCTTCGACTCTCAACTCTTTGAGTGTGTAACGACTTGAACGCACACTCAAACTAATGTGACGATGACGCGCCAACTCTTGCAAAACCGCGCGCGAAATGCCGATTATGCGAAACGTGTAAACTACATGCTCAAAAACACTTTCGTGGCGATATTTATACAACAACCGATTCAACAATTGCTTATCCGCGTCGCTAATGTCATTAGTAGATGAAGCATAGTTACCGCCTTTATGGAACGATTGCCAACAAGTCCGCGCACCAATAACAATGTTTGAAAGTTTTGTACTTTCCACCAAACTCACTTGTGGAGAGGATTTTAAAGAAAAAATTTTTTCTTTTACATCGATCATTCAGCACCTCCTCGTTTCAATGATGATGTTTTACGCTTATGTCGCAAATAAAACAACCGGATCAAAAGGATAGGAGCCGTAAATAGCACTAATATACTTCCCGTCGCTTGATCATCGTCATTGCCGAAAATCGCGTTGATCCATCCGACAAAGAAAATAGTCCAGACTATGCCCATCAAAACGGGGGTAATGTCCACTTTAGTCCCCAGCCAAATGAAAAGCATTAACAAAATGCCCACTACCAAAATTTCCAACATTTTAACCTCCTTCAATAGTATTTTCGTCAAACCAACCATCTTTTCCGCAGTTGACCAACCTCACGACCTTTACATCGGTAGCACCTTCGGCGGCTTCGGTTTGTAGCCATTCCATCGTTAATGTAGCGTAGCCTGCAATATCACGCCAGTCATCCACAAATCCGCCGCCTTTGGAAATTACGCGGGAAATTTTTTGCGCTATGTAATCAAGGGCTTCTTTTTCGACAAAAGTCAAATTTTCATACTGCTTAATTTCACGAAATTTCGCTTTCAAATCCTGTGCTATTTTTGCATTATCTTCCCACGAACCGTGAGTTTTTCCTCGTTCTTGCAACGTTGTTTGTACGTCATTTTTCTTCATATTTAAACCCCCTCAAATCGTAATATGAATCAAGTTTTTCTACGCGCCCAAACTGCTCTAAAAACGGTAACATTTTATAAAGCTCAATGACGCGATAATCAATTGCATCAAGATAAAAAACTACATCATAATCTTCCAAACCTTGAAACTCTTTTTTAAGTATTTGTTTCGCTTGATTAAGCTTACCGTTAATGATGTAGTATTGCATAACTTCTTCAAAGTTTAACCATTTATCTAAAGCTGGGATATATGCCCGCATAGTTTCACCCCCATTCTTTTTTGTATTGCAAGCCGCTGCGCTTCTTTGTCTATCACGCCTGTAAAGGGCGCTACGATATCCAAAGCGGTTTGTTTATCTTTACCGTAAGCGCCGTTTAAATCCCACGATAATCGATCGTGGTAGATAGATCGCCCAATAACGGGCAATTCCGGCATCGGGAAATAGCGCATAGGTTTAAAAACCGCTTCGACGTAAGCAAGATCGCCGTTACGAAGCTTATAATACTTACCCGCTTCAATTTTCATTCTTCCCTCCTTCATCGTGAAGCTTTTTTACATATTTTTTATACTTATTTAGCTTCTCCGTTTTGTTAACAATCCGGCGGTTAATTTCAATGATCAATCCTTCTAAATGTTCACGTGTCGGATCGTCCCATTTTAACGTCATGTACTGTTTGCGATACTTTTCACGAGCGATTTTAAGCATTGCAATTTCCGCGCGAATTGCACGGATAAAAATTTCAGGGGTTGTATATGTTTTGCGGCAAAATTCCGCAAAATCACAACCATAAACCTCATCAATAGTGTAAATTTCTTCCATTACAACCCTCCAAAAAGTACCACAAATAGCAACGCCGCTAAAAAGACAAACCAAAAAATAATTTCCTCTTCTTGATTTTGCATCTTCCGCTCCTTTAAATAGTGCCGCATACGAAAGGACACACTTTGTAATAATTGCAGTATTTTTCACTACACAACGGTGAAGCAGGGTTACCGCTAAAAAGAACTTCCGCCGGAGCCGCGTCATTGTAATACGCTTCTATTTTGTCAATCAATGTGTTAACCACGAAGCGCGCTTGGGGCACGTTGAGTCTTAACGGCAGCACATGCACCGCTTTTTCGTGTACGATATTATGAATGATCGCTTTCGTATAATCTTCGTTATCTACCCGCGACGCAAGTAAAGCGTAAACCGATAATTGTAACGTGTAGTGTGTCGGCACCGCTTTTCTTGCCGTCGTCTTGATGTCGGCGATAGCTCCGTCAAGTACAATATCCGCAGTCCCCGCGACTTTTTCGACGACGGGCGAACCGAGCGGAATTTCATAACGCTCCTCGACTTTTTTAGGTTGTGTCACTTCCATCGTCGGCTTATACAGATCAATATCGGTCAAAATCACGCGTTCCCAGTCTTCGGGGCGCGTGTCTTCCATTTCCGGCTCATCTTCTTTGAGCTTTTTATGAAACTCTTCGATAGCCGCATCTTTAAGCACGCTCACCGGGGGCAGGCTCCCCGATTTGATTTTTTCCGTGTAGCCGACTTCGGCTCCTTTATGAACCGCCGTTCCCGCCGTCATTCTAACATTTGGGATCATCGGCTCACCCAAAATGTGCTGGCGAAACCATTTATAATTACAACCCACAAACGTCGAAATCGACGATGGACGAATCGTGAGTTTTTCATTTTTCTTTTTCATTGCTTATCCTTTAATGTTTTCCGGTTGATCCAAAACCGCCGACCCGCTCCGCGTGAGTGTGCTTCACGCTCCGCATAATTGCCGCCGTTTCGTGGGGCAAAAGCAACAGTTGAGCGATTCTTTCGTACCGATTTATAACGACTGGATTTTTGCCGTAATTGATTAACAACACGCCTATTTCGTCCGGGTAATCGAGGTCGATGACCGGGAAAACGTTTGCAAGCGTAATACCACGTAACGCAAGACTCGACCGCACCGCTAACGTTAAAAAGTGAGTGTCGGCGACGCTCTTAACGTCCGCGGCGTTTACGTCGATACGCACGCCGATGGGGACTATCGTGGGCGTGAACGGCTCCAATAGAGTCATTTCACGCGCTCTTATATCCAGCCCTGCACTCTTCGCGGTTTTTCTTTCGGGTAGTAAGTTATCATCTTCAACTATGAACATTTCGCCTCCTTTTCGATGTAATGTCCCACCGTTTCATAACGGTAGATTCTATCTTTGCCTTTTTGCAAACTCTTCCAGTCAACGCCCGGCGGCACTACGTCCACTTCAACGGGCATTGGGATGTTTTTGATTTTACATTGAGGTGCGTACTGCACCCACGCTTCGGCCATCGCATCCCCTACCGCTTTCGCAATTTGCTTTGCTTCGTCTTCGGTATCCGCTTCAAAAGTGTAACTATCGTGGACGTACATTAAAAGCTTGCTAACGTCGGTCGTGTCGCTCATGTAGTGTAAAGCAAGCTTCGCAATTTCGGCACCCGCTCCCTGAATCGGGATATTGAGCCACATATTAAGCCGATCCGCTTTCACGCGGCGGCCCAAAGGCGTAACGGTAAGCTCACCAGCTTCCATGCGTTTCGCGCTCTCTTGATGCCATTGCCAAACTTTAGGATAGAGTTGGTACCAACGAATATGATAAGTATACACTTCCTCATCGGACAGGTTTATGCCCGTCCACTTCAACAGTATTGATTGTTTCTTTTTCGCCCCAGCACCGTAAAGCGAACTAAAATTGAAGACTTTTGCAATGCTTCGCTGGGTGTCGGTAACTTCGTCTTCAGGCACGCCGAAAAGAAACGCCGCCGTATAGCGGTGAAGATCGGTGCCGTCGATAAGCAAACGCGCCATCGTGTCGTCCCCTACCACCGCCGCAAATGTACGTAATTCGAGGTTGGAAAAATCCGCGTAGATAAGATATTTGTCTTTTGACGCAAATACGTTTTTAAGCGACGAAGGGATCTGCTGGAGATTCGCTTCGGCGCATGATGAACGCCCCGAAATCGGAGAAAGCCCTAAATGGCCTTTAACATAACCGTCAAGCGTCAAGCGTTTTTCATAGTCTTCTAAAAAAGAGTTTTGTTTACGAATCGCACGCACCTTCCGAACGGCGGCGGCACGGTAAGAAACGGGCATAGCGTCCCAGTCCTCTTTAGTCATCGTGTAACCGTCTTCGATTTGCTTTTCAAGCTCATCGAAGTTTTCCGCTTTGATTGCACGCTCTTTGATTTTTTGGGTATGTGAGCTTCCACAACCGCACGCCAACGCCGCTAACGCCGCATCGTCAGATTCGGTGATGCCCAGCCACGGACGGACTTGCCGGTAGCTATTTGCATTTACGGGCAAATTCCACCGCTTTAAAAGTTTCACGTTGTGAGAGTGCTGCTCTTTGACTTTTTCGATATCCAAATGCAACGCACCTTTACACTCTACGAAATGTTCAGCGGTGAGTTTATCCAGACGATATGAAAACGTACCAATAGCGTCTTTGACGGCGTGAAAAACACGCGGTAGATAAGCTACGTCGATAGCGGCATAAAGCAAGTGATTTTCATCAAGCTCAATCGCACCCCATTTTGTACGCTGAAGCTTTTTCTTTTCAAGTCCAGCTTTTTCATACGGGTCGAAGCTCCAGACTTTCATCATGCACGCATCAAGGCTGTATTTTTCCCATTCCGGTTTTGAGAGTCTTGCAAGTAAAAAAGTATCTTCCCATCGTTTAAAATCACGTGGTAGAAAGCCGTAAGGTTTTAAACAGTGGAAATCGTAAAGCAAGTTATGACCGATAATCCGGTCAGCGGTTTGGAGAGAGAGTAGGGCGGCGATTAACGCCTCATCAGTGTCTTTTTTAGTGTCGATAATGTAAAGTTTCCCATCTGAACTATCACGCGGAGTGATATACGCTTGCAATAATCTCACCGCGCCATAAAGCCCGGCAGTTTCCGTATCTATGTAAGCGTCGTAGCCCGATAGGTCAGACGGGAGCCGTGTTAAATAATTCATGTTAACCTCCTTCGGCATACCGCCCCCGAAAGGGGCGACGGCTTATAGTCGCGGCTCCGCTGCAGTGCCTACATTTTCGTCTTCGGTCGGAATGGCCGCTTGAACGATAGAGTTATTATCGCCCAGCAGCTCATAGTATCGTTTAATCAACGCTTGCTTCGCTTCATCGGACAGTACGAGATGCAAAATCTCATACCCGTTCGATTTGCACACTTTCTTCTCGTTGTCATACTTATCGCCCTTCTTCCATTGCAGGGTGATTTTGTACGCTTCTTTAGTCCGCATCGCGCCGTTTTGAATCCGATTTTGAATGACGGTCTGATTAGGAAAGCTAACCAGTTTAGCCGACTTGACTGCCTCTTCGATTGAAGCTGCCGAAGGGTCGAATTGAAGCCCCTGAATCACGGTGAAATTACCGTACTCCGGCGACGTAGCGTCGCCCAGTCCCATAAACAATAGCGTAATGCTATCACCAACTTGATCGAACTTAAACTGCGCATAAGGGCTATTGCCAACTTTCTCTTCCGCTTGAATGAATCCAGCCATAATTGACCTCCTATGTAATGATTTAGATTAAAAGTTTAACCGATAAAAGCTTAATCATCGGTTAAGGTTAACCGTCGAAAAATCGCTTTGCCATCCCGATAAATGTTTACTACATAAATCGGCATAACCTTCGTTAATTTCGACAGCACCGATATTTGAGATGGTCGAAGCGTATTATTTTCAAACTTCACTTCAAAACCACCAGCTTCAACTTCTTTAAGCCGTTTTTCAGTTACAATGAAATCCGGCAACCCACGAAGCACGGGGGAATAGATTTTGAACCCTTCTTCAAAACCGATAATTCGTTTAAAATAAGGATATGTATCCTTTTCTTTTTTGAAATCTTTCGGCTTTTCGGGTACATAAGTATAAACCTCATCAAGGCTGTAACTCATAAGCAAACCTTATAATTAGATTTGCCGTTAAAAAGGTATTTCGCTTTTTCCCTCCTGTATCCTTCGCCGTAAGTAGGTATCGAAATCTTCCTTTCGGTTGATGATTTTCTTAACCTCAAAATCGATATTTTGTCGTAAAAGATGTACGGCGTTAACACGGTGTGTTTGACCTGATCGATATACGCGTCCCCGCGCTTGATAATAAGTGCGAAACGCCAACGGTTGCGATAAGAAAAGCAGCGTATCGTAATGATGCTGCAAGTTGATCCCCTCCGCTATCGCATAAGTCGCAAAAACGGGGCGATCCCCCTTACTCAAAATTTTCGGTACGTCGCCTTTATAGTCCCCACGCACATAATAAAAGCTATCGCCGTATTTTTCAGCCACATATTTAACGGGGGCTTGAAAATACGAGAAAACGATCGTGTGAGGGTTGTCTTTTACGAAGTCGATAGCGTAATCTATTTTCGCCGTATCAACTATTTCGTGAGTTTCGGGGTGAATCCCCTGCGCTATCGCATATGCCATCATGAACTGCGTCACCGTGGATTCAAGTTGCGCTTGATGTTCACGCCAAAGTTTCGCCAATTTAGGCGATTTAGGCAGATTGTGGTAGATTGGTTGCAATGGGGGCATTTCGACCGCATCGAGGTTGACGCGATACGTATAAGGGTCGATTTGCCGCGCTATCTCGTGACGATATTCAGATCGTAAAAGCGCGACGGGCTGCCCGTACTCGTTAACGAAAAAATATCGGCTTTTCCACTTCGTCCAACTTTCGCCGTCCCACATTTTCGGATCAATGAGCCGATACTGAGAAAACAACTCATATTCACGGTCCGCTGGCGTTCCGCTCATCAACAGTTTCGGCGTGTGTTTGTAGTATTTCCAAATCCGCTTCGTAATTTCCGCCGCGGGGTTTTTGAGGCGGTGAGCTTCGTCGCAGATAAAAAACTCAACTTTCGGCAATAGCTTCAACCGCGTGAATTTTTCGTAGGTAAAGAGATTTTCGTTTGTCTTGAACGCCAGCCCCATTTTCGCGCCGTCTTCGATCCACGATGGATGGGCTGATTTGGGCGCAAGTACGAAGTACTCGTCTTTCGGCAAATTTAAAGCTTTTAGCACCGCCAACGCGCCAATAGTTTTACCTACCCCCAAATCCCCGTGAAGATATGCGGAGACGGGTTTACCGTCGCCGCGGCGCAGATACCAATCTCTAAACTCTTTTTGCCACTTACGAAGTTTCATGATCTTCGCGGCGGTGCTTTTCGTTGATCGCGGCCGCCCGTATTAGGTCGATAATCGCTATAATGTCGGTGTCGGTTTTATCGGCGATTTTACGCAGCCCTACCAGTATTTCGCTTAAAAGCTCCGGCACCGCGCCTTCAATATGTACGACGGGATTTTCGTCATTGTCTTGATGATTTGCTATGTCGATGTGTATCATTTTACAATCCCTTCCGGCGTGATAATTCGTATACACTCCCGCAATGTGTCATTCCACAGCTCCACTACTTCGTATTTTTGCGGATCGAGGATGATGCTGAGTTTAGTCTTTGCACTTTTTAGCCGATCCGGAAAATAGTGGATCGTGATAAACTTGTCTTTTTCCGATTTGTTTTGTATTTCAAAATCGTTGACTTTAATGTAATTTTCGCGCTTACCGCCTTTATAAACGATTCGCATTATCATTGTTATTTGCCCTCCTTTTCATTGATTATCCAGTACCGCCGTCCCGCAATGACAATATTTTCAAGCGGTACTTTAACCGGATGTCCTTTACGCTCTACGTAAGCTGCGCCCACGCCCCTTTTAGGTAAGCACAGCGCAACTTCTTCCCAGCGATTGTGAGTCGCGTTCCAAACGGTAATCATCGCTCCCAATGTCCAGCTTATCGGGCACATCCAGCACCTCCATTTATCACGATACATTCCGTGTTTCGATGTTTCGCTTCGGCATAATTTTTGTTTTTTCCGCTGCCGATACAGATGGTGTAGTCAAATTTCACGACTTTATAATCACCTTCAAACCGCTTGACAAAATCATCATAGTAATGACTTAAAATCCAGCGGCCTCTAATGTTTCGTAGCACCTCTTCAAATTCATCATAATCGAATGGCGGCACGCCGCTATATTTTTCAGTGTCTTTGTACGGCGGATCAAAATAGAAAAATGTGTCGGGGCTATCAAAACGCTTCACGATAACTTTGTAGTCATCATTGAAAATGTAAGCGTCTTTAAGCCGCGCCGCCGTGTCCATGATTCGCGCTTCAATATTTTGTTTTGTGTGCGGATGGTTTCGTTTTTTCGAGAAAGCGAAACCTCCGTTGATTTTTTGAGTGAATGATCCGCACACATTAAAAAGAAAAAGTGCCGCTTTTTCCGCAGGCGGAGCGTTTCGGTAGTAATCCGTTGTAGTTTTAGCCTGATTGTAATACACATCTTTTGCATAGGGTAAAAGCGAAAAGATTCGCTTCACCTCATCGGGATTTTTACGCAGCTGATCGAAAAGATTCACAATATCGCCGTTAAGATCGTTTAAAACCTCGATATACTTCGAGGGGGCGATATCGGAGCGGCTTTTCGCAAAAAAGATCGCCGCCGATCCGCAAAACGGCTCAACGTAGACCGTATGCTCCGGAATGTAAGGTAATATCTTTTTTGCTAATTTTTGTTTCCCTCCCATATAACCGAAAAGCGGCTTCATTTCACGCCTCCTCTTCGGAATCTTTCACATCATAATCTCCCGCACTTTCACGCAAACCCTCTTTAAGTTTGCAAATATACCACTCTTTCAAAGCGGCATAAACTTTGGGGCGTGAGTTTTTCCAGTGATAGAGTGTGCGGGTTTGGATGTCCAAAGCTTTCGCCAACTGTGGATTTTTGATATCTTCCGGATTGATGGTCGGTTTAGTCATTTTTCTCTCCCTTAGATTGGATAAACGCTTCGGCGGATGAAAAAATTCCAAGCCCTGCTAACACGTCAATCGTCGCCGCGGGTACGTTTTGTACTAACCATTCAATAATTTTCGATTTTTTGTTTCCCGTCAACAATACGCTGTTAAACTCATTCCGTTTATTCATTGGTAGCAACAAACCGAAAACAAGTAACCGCTCAACTTTTTTATTTTCATTCGAGGCTTCTATAACACTATCCAGTGCTTTCCCTACAAAAAACAGCTTTTCACGCGGTGTAAGGGCATCAAAATCGCCCTCCGCAACTTTCACCGCCATTTTTTCAAGCTTTTCATCAGGTATTCCCAACGCTTCGCTTATTGCAGTGGCTTCGTGATTTATTTTGATATCTTTATACATTTTGACCTCCTTTAGTATGTGATTTTTGTGATACTTTAGCCCCTTCGACAATAAAATATTCCGCCGCTGTACGTACGAAGATATCCCACTCATCTTTGTTACCCTGCTCGTAAAATTGTCTTGCAAGTTGTAAAGGTATAGAGGGGGCATCGTCTGAAAAATTGATTTTTCGATCAGCTTTACCAATTCCCGGCATCCACGAAATCATCATATCTGTTAGTTTAGATCGCCCAAAACGGGCCGCTATCATTGCACCTAAAAGCGTAGGCTCCGCGCCGTCAAAAATCTCTCTTAACATCCCGTTCACCGCCATCGCTAAAAGTAAGCTTCCGTGGGGCAAGTCGATATAAACATATTCAACCCCCTCTTCGGCAAGTGAACGAATGTAATTCATAACGTATTTGGTATTCTTATCCGTATCCGTCGTGTCAGTCAAACCCAATTGATATGGAAACGGATAGCGTGCCTTACCACGTTCAGGGTCAATGTAGAAAATCCCCGCTTTTTCGCAAGTGCGGCGGATAAGACTCTCACGATCCCCGTCATCAAAAACGCCGAACGTTTCAGCGTAATCCTTCAAATCTTCCAAACTCATTTCTCTTAGTGTTTGTTCAGTCATTTTGACCTCCTTATATTTTTATGTTATAATCGCTGCGCCGTTAAATAAGGCATTTGACCTCCTTTGCAGCGTAAAGCGGGGCACTATCCCTCTGTTAGCTTGCAGCCCCGCTTGCAAGCAATTATCCTTCAACGTTTCCGGTCGCCCTCCCGTCAGGGCGTTTCGGGATTCTCACGGCTACCCTGTTTCCGCACGCCTTGCCAAAGGGCGTGTCACGAGGGCGGGAAATCCCCTCGCGGCTCGTCTTTCCGAGCGGTCATGGCGTCGGGCTTTCGGCTGCCCTCGGCTTATTGTTACCGTTATTATAACATACTTGACGCTATTTGTCAAGTATATTTAATCGCGGCTCACCAACTTTTTAATGTCACCTTCCAAATCATAGCTTTGAAAGACAATTCCGCCACCAAAGTCGCGGCCTCGATATTTCTTACCACCGATTCGCTCTTTGGCGATTTTGACAGCCTCATCATAAGACTCGGCACCAGGCACGACTCCCCACCAAACTACGTAGCGGGGATTCCCGTTCACGTCGTTTTTGATTCGCTCGACGTGAATAGGCTCATCGTGAACGTAGATCGTTTTTGTGTTAGTCATTTCAACCTCCTTCATTTTTCTTACTGTTATTATAACGTAATTAACAGTAAATGTCAAGAGGTTACAACTAAAATCTACAAAATTTCAAAATTTTTTCCGTCGCCGTCGAAGTAAAGAGTGTACTGCGTCACGTCATCGACGACTAAAACTTCCCGATTTTTTACGTCGTTAAAAGTCGGATCGATACTCTCCCACACACTCCCATCATCTTGAACGACGTAAATAAGCAACTCATACGGATCATCGTCTTCATCGAGTAGCCCGAACGCGACGAATTTTTCATAAATCGTATCTCTAACACTCATAGCATCTCCATTAACGCAATATTCGCCGCATATTTGCGGCGTGTCATTATACGCTATAGCGGCGGCGAGATACTTGAAGTTGACTCACGTGGGATTCTAATTTTCGGTAAATTTCCATGGGGGAAAGATCAGACTGTTTGGCGATATTGGCGATCAAAGCGGCACATATAACTAACGCTTCCTCACCGGATACTTTTTCCGCATTCGTTTCCATCCGCGCTTTTAACATATCATCCCCAAAATCTTCCAAAACAACGGCGAAACCGAAATGGTGAGGCGTTTTACGAAACCAGCGTGAAAATGCTGACTTTTCTTTCATTTTTCGCATTTTACGAATCAACGTATCGCCCACCGCCGCGCTTACCACAGCGATAGCCCCGTAAATTAAAATTTGATTCCACGTCATTTTCTCTCCTTTCTATGCTTTCGCATTTTTGCGATTTTTTCCGCGAGCGCATCGATTTCATCCCCTGTTAGATACGGCAGTGCATCTTCAATTTTATCGGCGATATATTTAGCTTCGCGGTGATCCGTCGGATCGAGCAAATCGCGCGTCAGTACGTCTTCGACGATAACTTTGTCATCGACGCGTTCCAGCAGGTCGATAGGATCATATTCTTGCAATACGCGCTTCGGGTACTTTTTCACAACCCGCTCGACCAACTCATCTTCCGGCCATATTTCCGTGGGGTCATACCAGTCACAGCACGCTCCCATTAAATAGCCGTCATCGACTTCGATAATTTCGCTATCGAAAGCGACGGCATTTTGAGTTATAATCATTTTAACCTCCTTCGTTTTAGTTTAAAAAATCACGGCTTCCCCATCATCGGAGAACCAAAGAGTATCGGGATCAGTACCACCGAAATAGAGAGGGATTTTAAGCCCTTCGGGATAATATTCAACTTCGTAACCAGCATCGGTCAGCCAGTCAATCATCGTCGCTTTGTCGGTAGCTACTTCATAGTCATCTGCTTTGTACGCTTCGACTACATCTTCGGGCACACAACCTAAGACGTAGCTATGTGTGTCGGTAGCCGGATCATACTTATAAGCGTGACCGTCGCGGTCGTAAAGTACGACCAGCTCGTCGTTTTTTCTAGCAATTCCGATAATGTTGTAGCGTTTCATTTCAACCTCCTTCTTTGTTTTCTTGTCATTATTATAACATACTTGACGCTATTTGTCAAGTATGCACTAAAATTTTCGTTTATTTAATTGCAATTTCTCCATTTGCGCCTTCTCCTGGGTACAATGTAACAGATTCAAGATCGCTCAACGTCATTTCATACTTACTTCCGACAATCGTTTCAATTTTAACGATTCCCTCATCTTGAAGATGGACGAAACGAATAGCTTCGACCCATACAACCTCATTTTGTAGCGTTTTGATTTTAATAAGCATTTTCAGTTTACCTCCTGTTTAGTTTTAAACTTTTCCGTTAGCTCTTTTTCAAGACTGTTTAACCATTTCCGAATCGTCAATTTATTGTAAGGTTTGCCCCTCGAATCAAGCGACTTCAATTTCGTATAGATATCGATCAACGGTATGACGACTCCGCGCTTTTCCCAAAACACGCGATTATCGCTATCCACGAAGTACCAGTCAAAATCTTCCGTGATAGCCAACTCGTCATCCAGATTGTCATCCAGATCGTCCCCACCACGAAATTTTCTTTGAATTTCCAAAATTAAAAGCGACCGTAACGCGATCCGCTTTACCGGGTCAACGTGCCGCATTTTGTATCCCCTACAATCATAAAACCACACGCCGTGAGTCTGGCGACGAGGCAGCCGACGGCTTCACGCGCTTCGGTGACGGTGAAGAATGTCTGGCGGTAGGTACCGCACAACTCTTTCGCGGTGACGGTAGTACCGTCGATAGTAATGACGACGTGCGTCACGTTATTAGTCATTGTGATTGTTTTCATTTTTCAGCTCCTTCAACTTTGTGATATCCATCAGCTTTTAAGATAGCGGCAAAACGCTTACCGACTGTAAAAGCGATACGAGCATTTTCATACTCACGCCACCAAAAATCTCCGTCAGAATCGACGGTAATAAACGGCCCTCTAACTTCGACGTGGACGCTCGAATGATCTTCGTTCACCCAGTCGCTTCGCAACGCTGCAGGGTAGCCGCCGGGCAGCTTCGCGGGCGAGTTGACAAAACCTGCAAGGGCTTTTTTAAGATTGTTTCGCTTTTTCATTTTGACCTCCTTTTGTTTTCTTGCCATTATTATAACATACTTGACATTATTTGTCAAGTATGTTATTTATTATTTTTCTTCGCTCGGAAAAATCGCCGATAAATAAGCCCACGACCAGTCATGCCATTTTATTTTAGCACTGTTACTTTTAAACACTTTGGCACTCACGGGCATCCACTCACCGGCGGCATTTTCAGGGTGACTGACATAAAGCGTACCCGTCTCATAGTTTGCAAGTTTCGACGCTTTCGCTTTCGCACTCCTCAAAGTGCGAGCGGTGAACTCATAAGTACCTTCGGCGGTTACGAATTTGAAGTTGTAGATTTTTGTGGCTTTCATTTTGACCTCCTTTTGTTTTCTTGCCATTATTATAACATACTTGACAAATAATGTCAAGTATGTTAGCGAAGCAATGCGATTTTTGTAAGTAAAGAATCGAGTTTATTTTTGTCTTCGGAATGAACTGCCGCCGCTATCTCCGAAGCGTGTCGCGCGAGATAGTCTTGGGCTTTTTCAAGTTTCTTTCGTGAAAATCTGCTGTTACGAAACGTAAAGACGATGCCGCGGTACGTTTCATACTTACGGAAACCGTCTTGCATCTCAAAAAGCATGACCCATATGTACCAGCCTTTTAACTCTTTATTATGCTCAATACCGATATCGAAGTAAGTATCTTCGATTCTAACCAGCGTTTCCCAGTTGCGGGGCATTTCATTTTTCTTTCTCATTCAGCCTCTCCACCATCACCATAATTTTCCCAGTGGCCGTCAGGGAATTTCACGGCGAGCCACATTCCATCCAGCGTTTCGAGCCGAATATAGGTGCCGTAATAAGCCTGACGGCGGGAAGCGGCGCGCTTCGCTGCGGTCAGATTTTTCGCTTCGATAGTGACACCTTTTCGCTCAGAATTTTCTGTTTGCAACTCTTTAATTACATAGTACATTTTTGACCTCCTATTTTGTTTTCTTGCCGTTATTATAACATACTTAACACTATTTGTCAAGTGATTAGGGTGAAAATTTTTATTTTAGAGGTTTGGGAGTTAGATAAGCGGCGCGCCCTCGCCGCTTATTTCGTGGCTTATAATCGCGGCTCAGGCGTATCGCACGCGGTAGATTTATCAAATTCGGGGCGGTTGGCGGCGGCTTCCGCTTCGACTTCACTTTTTGTCGATTCGTAGACTTCCTTCAAGCGATCCAGCGGGAGTGTGTCTAATACGCTTACTTTACGCTTCGTCTTACGCCAGTGTCCGTCTTCGGCCCACCAGCCCGATATCATTGATTCTCGTGTCGTAGCGACTACGGGAATCTGCAATCGTTTTTCTTTGATTTGGCCCCAATGGAACTCCCCGGACGCGACGCGCTTCACGACCTCTTCAAGCCCGCTTCGCTCTTCGGAACGAAAAACGGCTAACCGCGGAACGTGGCGAAGCGGAGCATCCGTGCGGTGCGGATAGACGAGCGTGAAGTAGCGTAACCACTTCGGCACTGACGGTTGATTGAACATCGGCGCATCTGGATTCTTTTTGTAGTCTTGCATTTTGAGGTCATACCACACAACGGCACTGTATATGTCATCGATAAGTTTATCAGTCAGTCGGTCGTTAAGTACGTCAAGCTCCGGACGGCGTTCGATTTTGTATTTTGCGTGGAAATAGGCTAACCACTTCACCGCTTCGGCGCGATAATCGTCGCGGCGGAGCCAGCGGGCGTAGGTTTCGACGAGTTTAAGCCATAAATATAGACGTACCCGCAGGTTGACGGTATAAAGATCGAGTCCGCGCTTTTCGGCGCGTCGCATAAAATCACCTTCAAGCTCCCATTCGCTCAAACGGTTGATAGTCTGCACGTCGGCACCTTCCGACGCGGGTAGCGGCTGATCCGCCGATAAGAAAATCCTCGCCCCGATCTGAATTTCGCGTTGATTTTTGTACTTGGGGGCGACGCGCCAATATTTGCCCGTTGAACTTTGGAACGGTTTATCTGGAATGTGTGTCACTTCGTCGAAGTAGACCGCACGTACTTTCATCAATTGAGCATCGTCGAGGTTGACCGTTTCGCCTTTATGTAGCCCCGAAATATGTTTGAGCGACAGCGGGTAGAAATACTCTTTGAGATGATGGGTCATCAAATATGATTTGCCGAAGTTGCTATCCGCGTGAATGAAGAGGTTAGCCTGCTTCGTATCAGGTGACAAATCCGCCGCAACGAAAAATTCGATCAACTCGTCCAAACGGTTTTTGCCCCAATGCTCACGGTAGAATTTGACTTCCGGCGTAGCTTCGAGTTTTGCAATGTCGATTCGTTTAAGAGGCTCCGCAAGCGTGTCTTTTCTCACGAGTACGCCGCTTTCTTTCCATTGAAGCGGTATCGTTTCACCGCTTCGGGCGAACTTTTCGGCGGTCACGAAAATATCGTGGGGCAACTCTAAGATAGTGTTTGAATATACCGTTACTTCGGTGCGTGTGCCGGAAAGCACTAAGCCGCAAGTACGGTCGTAGTCGCGTGAAAATTTCAACGTTTCGTTATATTGGCGGGCGTAGGAAAGGTAGGATAGCACCAGCGCGAAAAAGTTTTTCCGCTCCTCCGCGACGATCCGCCCCGCTTTCTTGACGGTTGTGATTCCTACGTGAGCTTTTAGCGTATCGATAAGAGCCGTTTCGTATTGCAGCGACGACTCATAATCGGTCGGGGTGAGTGCCGCTAAAGCTTCGCGTGCTTCGTCAGCAAGCTCCGCATCTTTCTGTCGCGTGAGGGAAAGTGCCGTATCGATTCGCGCTTGAACGTAAGCCGATTTGTCTATGATATAGAGCCACTGGGCGGCAAGTTTTTCCGGCGAGTTGTTGATCCATCTCAACGTTCCGCTTTTAGATACCCAAAGCACGGCTCCGGTCGTCTTCGTGGGATTGATGACGGCGTTAGCGAGATACGCGCCCAAAACGTCAAGATTGACATAGGGTGGAATTTTTTCGGTGCGCATCTCGTCATTGTTTTCTTTATAGCGCAAAAATTCACGTTTTTCGCGCTCAATTTCGTTGCTAAACGGTTGAGGTGAATCGAAGCGGGTATCCGCGAGATAAACGTCGGGAGAATCCTCACCGACGACCGTTTCGACTTCACCGCCGAAGCGGATGTGCTGCTCCGGTAGAAACAAAGGCGCGAGTTTCGTGACGATCAAAGGGTCGAGTGCTTTTTGGGCGGTGCGTTCAAAATAGCCGAGGTCGTGACCTTTTTCAGGTTTGCGTCCAATCCTCTCACGCCACTCTTGCAGGGGGCTGCGTCGGTAGACTTCCGCGATTGTCTGGATGTCGAAGCATCCTAAAAGTCCGCAAGTACGTACAAAATAAAAGTCGAGTACCGAAGCATCCGAAGCGTCGCTTTCGTTGTTTCGGGCGAGTGTCTGGTAGTCTTCAAGTGTCCACAATTTCACGCGGTGCAGCTCATTTTCAAGGTCGTCGGGCGTGAGGTTTCGTACACGGGCCGGATAGAGTTTTTCCATTACGGATTTGATGAGGTTGGGCGGCACGTGGGCCGATTCGTCAGCCGTCGTGAGGGTCAATCCGGTAAAGCGTTCAATGTCGTCACGTGACCATGTGGCGAGGGTGTCACGATTCTCGAAGACGTTTCCGGTGAGAGTCATCAAGCGGCTGTGGAAGTAGACTTCGACTCCATCGGTGTTTTTGCCCGTGTATCGATCCCAGTCGGAAAGCTTGAAGATGACGTGGATACCTTTGCCGCTGGGCGATATTTCGGTATAGCTGGCTACGTTGTTCACGACGCTTCTCGGGTACGGTTTGAGAGTCACGCCGTCATCCTCGAAAGCGTCGTCGAGATCGATAACCCCGAACGGGCGGTCAACGACGAAAGCCAGCACGTACTCTCCACGGTCGAATTTCTCTTTGTATTTATTGTAGAACGCTTCGGCGGTTTCGGCATCGACCCACGTGGCGGGGTTGGTAGACGAAGCCATCGCGGGGCGCGTACCGTCGAGTTTTATAGTGTACGGGAGTTTACGCGGCTTCGCGTCCGGATGGGCTGAATCACGTACAATTTTGAAGTAAACGAAGTTGCTTTTTCGCAGGTAATCGGGTATAATAGTAGTCATAGAACCTCCTTCGATCCCGGCTCGCCTGACTTCCCAAATCATTGGCGGGCCGGGATTTTTTATTTGATTAAAATCACTCTGCAAGTATACCACACAACCCAAAAATTACCCAAATTTTCACACTCATTTTGGCCCAAATTTTTACCCGAAATTCTATTCTGGATAAAATTGGATAAAATCGAAAAATCGGGGTTTGCTTAAATTTCGCTTAATTAAGGAAAATTTAAGCAAATTCAGGGTTTTAAAATTTCTACCCAGATAGAACTATGCTTTATCTCAAGGGTGCAGGATAAAATTTTACTCTCTGAACCCCCTATTTTAGGTACTTTTATAATTTCTATCTTTTTATCTTCCCTTTTTTAAAG
>Ga0256831_1000073_pt1 | contig 47828 bp, 52 predicted proteins | sample 132544metaG_FD_189087 | JGI IMG/M metagenome (GOLD analysis project Ga0256831, IMG submission 189087) | Hydrothermal vent microbial communities from Lau Basin, Pacific Ocean - 132-544 | ecosystem: Environmental > Aquatic > Marine > Hydrothermal vents | place: Pacific Ocean: Lau Basin | collected...
GGTCAATATTAGCCGTTTATGCAATATCATCAATACTATCAATACCATCAATGCCAGCTCTACATCAATACTATCAATGCCATCAATGCCAGCTCTACATCAATACTATCAATACCATCAATGCCAGCTCTACATCAATACTATCAATGCCAGCTCTACAACAATGCCAGCTCTACAACAATGCCAGCTCTACAACAATGCCAGCTCTGCATCAACACCTTGCACACAAGAACACTAAGAAACTCTGTCATCTGGACACTCCCCTTTGTAATGTCAATCCGCAACAATCTTCAACAATCGATGCCAATAACAACTCAACATTTTATAATGGCTAACCTCCATTATGTTTAATGTAGAATGTCAAAGTTCAAATTAAATGGTTAAATGCTAATCAATCCTATATTAATTATCCAATCATAAATGTAAATTAAAAGCAAAAAAAGTTATATATATAAAAAAAATGATATATGTTTTCACACCGCGAGTAAAGCATTGTTTTTCAATGGTTTGCGAGGTAACTGAAAGTAATCTGACCGGAATTTTTCGCGTCAGTTAACTTTAAGTTACAAAAAAAAATCTCTATGAGTCCTAATTATCTCTTAATCGTAATATATACGGCTAATATTGGATATGACATGGCTACTGATGTGCATTAAAGATTTGTTTTTATTTTTTACATTTTAAGGTGGTTTTAAGGTAAAATATGCTATAATTATAAATAGATAATATTTGTAGGCCTGTTTAATCCTAGCAAGCCTTGTCTTTTAGCTGGTTTGGCCACCATCGCTCTAAGGGACAAAATGTTTAATAGTGTCAAGAGGCTGGTCGTGATATTCTTACATGGCTGGTCATCTACTCAGTGACATGCCTCCAAATATGTCTTGACATTTTCATAGGATTTAATAAATGATAAATTATACCTGTTTTAAGAATAATGCTTATGGATTGAAGCATAAAATGGTGCCTCCCGGGGTTGAATTTAGTGTGTGCAGGGTTGCTACATTTGCTGAATTTGTTACCGATATGATGCAGTCCAACACTGTGATGCCTTTTGTACCACGTAACAAGAAAATAAGTCACGGATATATCAGTAGTCGTGATAAAACCTATCCTGTGTATTCCAGTTCTGGTGAGTCTATCGGTGTGGTACTGAGACGAACATCTGAATTATTTAAAAACACAAGTGGATTATTATACATTGACTTTGATATGCATCTACTGATGGAAGTGTTTTATACACTTATGCATCGTTACAATCTTAAACCACCAAAACACTACACCCCTTCAATTGATCGTATCTCAGGTGCTAATTCCTTAAGTGGTGAGGATGGTTTACCATATGTGGATGAAAATACTATAAAAGATATACTGTTAATGGCCGGACTTGACATACACAGACACAATCACCTCATATACAAAAGTACATCATACGGTAAAGAGATAACTGATAAAACTGATAAAACTGATATGTTTAGTACGCATAAAACAAATATGCATTGTTGGTTTGAGCTGCACTCTGCTGTGTCAGTGGATAGACTGGCTAAGATTGTTGAACGGATGTTCTCATTTATACCAAACATCAAAGGTGTTGATCGTCAATCAAGGATACAAACAAAACCATACATGCCTGATTACGCTGTATATTCCTCTGTGAGGTTAATGTTCCAGGGAGAGTTGACCGATGATAGGATAATATCGGTTAAAACAGATGGGGCTAAACTACCTCAATTGTCCTATTTAACGAAAAAAACCAAGTTACATGAGACACCACTCATAGAGCTGTACGAGGATATAGGTAGATTTAGTAAAAATGTGGATACCTATAATATGTTTAGTGACAAACACATGACATCTGAGGAGTTCGCCCAATACATGAAGCATAGAGAGCATAGAATGGCTACAAGGCAACTGTACCTGGATGATATGGTGTATATAGATAACAAACCCAAAGCAACATATGCTGAGATGCGCGACACACTCAAAGAGTCATACACTAATAAAAACACCTCACTATTTGTTGAGAGGGCAGAGGACATCACCCTTAACATATCAGACATAAACGACCCACTCAGCGGTAAAAAGGACAACTGCTACCTCGTGATAAAACCTGACGATTCAATGAAAGTGTGTCATTTCTCCGAAGGGGTGTGGTACTCAGTTATAAACAAACCTAGAGCACACAAAACCATAACTATAGACAGATACATACCTACACAGACATGGTTGACTAAGATACACAAAACTAGTTATGCTCTTAAGTCACCTACGGGTACAGGTAAAACATATTATATGATACAAATAGCTCTGAGTTTACTCTGTAATGATAAAAGTACCAAAATTGTGTGGACTGTACCAGACTATGCCGCATTGTACTCAATAGCTGAAGAAGTTAAAAAACAAATCGATAAACAAACCAAATTTATAGCTCTCACAGCAAGTAAACATAAATGGGTTGATTACGAAGAGAATGATTTTATACTCGTTACACCTGATAAGTTACAAGGTGATATGCTCAAGTACACCAAACATTTAGCTACTAGTTCACCTATGCTAATACCTATGCATGGAGGGCGCATATATGATTATGATTTTAGTAAATGGACTTTTATAATAGATGAGGTGCATAATGTGTTTATGAATGCTGATAGTAAAGTGAACCAATTTATGTTTTATCGCATAATAAATAGGGAGGTTAATTTTGATAATCTTATAGTAATGAGTGCCGATTTACCACTAGATTATCTACCCAATCAGCATGAGATTGGACATTTAAAACCTAAATACACCATGAGTGAATCAAATACGCAAAATGATACAAACTGTGTACCAGGGACAAATACACACAAACACATCGACTTCATAATAGATGAATATACGCTAAAAACACCGAGGGCGGTAACAGTCCAACATAACTTCCCCTGGAGGGAGATACTAAACAGTGACAAAGCCCTGGTGCTCAGCCCCACACCCAATAAAGCGATAGGTGTTTATCAGGAATTAAAAGATAATAAACCACACGCTAATATACAGTTATATTTGGGTTTGCCCCGGAATGCGGGTGAGACAAGTGTGCAAACCTATAAAAAAGATGATGGTACATTGGTGGAGTATACGCGTCCATCACATGACGAGTTGGAGAATGCTGATTTTGTGGTGGCTACTGCACTTACGGCAGGTACATCCCTATCCACTGCATTCGACTACGCTGTTGTGGATATGGTAGGGTCACCTCATCAACTCATAAATGCTGTGGTTGAGGTACAAAAACTATCCAGGGCGCGTCACAGCGCAGTGAAAAGAGTGTTGGTGATACCCGAAACACGCTTTGATAACCGTGTTCAGATACCCAAACTGCGTCTCACAGACCCTGCAACGGAGATGAATGCAGTGGATTATATGCTATCTAGGCATTTAGGTGTAAATAGACACTTAACAGATGTACTCTCTATACAGCCTCAGGCGCCACAAGAAGAGATAGAGATATTAGAGGTTAAAACTGAGATAAGTCACTTGAACCCCGCGTATAAAAAACACCTGCCCGACGCACACGCAAGACAAATTAAAACAGGTAAACCGCCTATACCCACAACCGCTTTCGATATATTGCGTAGTATCACAACACACTACATGGCTACGATCAGAGATGCTGTGAGAGTTAAATCACGGTACACTACCACACATGATGGTTTTGAGCATTTTTATATAAAGACACCCGTTGTGGATTGTGGAGGGCTTGGTAAAGAACATATAGAGCTGGTTAAACAAATTAAGAAATGGTGTAAAACAACCACATATTCAAATTTTGAGAAGTTTATGAGCTCACCTCCAACCAGACTACATCCTGATATTATGAAATGTGAACCTTTTAAAGATCTAAATCACTTAAATCTCAAAACCGCTATAGATAAAGTACAACAAGACTACAGAAAAGTGGTTATTCCCGAATCGCCCACCTGCGACCCTAGGTTAGGTTTGTTACCAAAAGAGTACATAGAACATCCGGAGCTGGTACCTCATCTGAAATGGACAAAATCATTTACACAATTGATGAAGCAAAATCCACAGATAGCGGCCAAAGCTATCACACAAAACAATCTATTCTGTAGAGCTGATAGTAAATTTGTGTTAAATGCGCTCGACCCTGATACATATTATCCTATAAATAAACTGAGAACATTGTTGGGTTCACTCATAAAACAGCAAAAAACCAAGAAAGCAATGGAGTCAATGCGCAGAGACCCAAGAAAAGCATTAGAGAAACTAGGTAGGGTGACTTACTTCCGTATAACCAGAAGTGAGCAAACCAAGACATCAACGGTGGACTGTGTACTCACAACAACAACCAGACATACATTTGAACAACTAACACGCTATAACGCTAAGAAGACAACACATCTGTGTTTTAAATTAGGGTGGTTCGATTTAGATGATCTTTCTATTGTGGAGAGTGGTACGAATATAGACACACCCAATCTGGACACTCATGAAGAAAATAAAAACAAATCCCTATTTAAGCAAACTTTAATATAAATTATGATATAATATGATATCTAAAAAATAATTAGATAAATAATATGAAGTCCAATTATTTTTAGATAAATAATAAGAAAGGAACAAACATGAACAAGTATATGTTTATAACAGATTTTGAAACTACAGGGTTAAACCCTCTACGACATGCGCCTATACAGATGGCCTACCAGATAGTGGACACGCAGATGAACACACTAATAAAAAGAGTTATTAAGATACAGCCCTTCCAGGGTGCTGAGGTAGATGCACAGGCATTGACATTTAACGGATTCAAACTTAATAAAACCGAAACCAGCACAGATAACCTCAACTACGCTAATGGTGTTTATACACACGCTGACGAATCAGGTATGTTAAAAACTGAGAGGGAGGCCGTGATGATGCTTATAAGTGATGTTAAACAATACATAGATACACTAGATAGAAACAGCAACCTAACACCGTGTGCTTACAATGCTCCGTTTGATATAGGGTTTTTGGAGGCTATGCTCAATAGACAGCATAAACGCTATCAGACATACTTCAACCGTAATGCGGTAGATCCACTGGCTGTGCTACGAATGTTGAAATGGTTTGGCGCTGTACCAACACAAAATCTAAAACTGCCTACAATATACCAAGCCATAACAGGTAAGGTGTTAACCAACGCACACGATGCAGGTGCTGATGTGGAGGCATGCAGAGTTGTCCTCAAATCAGTTAAACAAGACTTCAGATCAGTTAAACAAGGATAGGACATATCATGGCTTACACAAACGAACAATTAGAAGAACTAAGTAAGAAAGATCCCAAGGATTTAAATCCTTCGGAGTTTTTACATGTGTATAGATATGGTAAGAGGGATGTGAGCAGTACCACCAAACGCTTAAATTCAGATGCAGAGTTGTATGAGGTGTTTAAAAATGATCCTAAGTCGCAGGTGTCAGCTAATCAATTTAAGCTAGCTGTGGGCAGAGCGGGACTATCCATTTCACATGCTAGAGCGTCCAGATTATACACACAATTCAAGAGCTACGAAAATAAATAAGAAAGGAACAAACAATGGCATCGTCATTAACAACGCAAGACATTACAGGACCCTACGAGCATTCATATTTTAGATATATGATGGATAAACCGGTTGATTTAACGAGGGAGACACACCCCTGCCACCTCAACCATAACAAGCCCCTTATGATAGATGTGGAGACACATAAGAAAGATTATACAGGTTTGCGGTTGGTGCAGTTGTATCAAGAAGACTGGCCTCAAGCAGTATTGTTTGATATCAACCACACACCTTTTGGTGAGCTGTACAGTTATATTAAAGATATACATATTGTATCACACTTGAGTACAATGGAGTTGAGTGTGGCTCAGAACGCCCTAGGCATCACAACCAATCCTTTTACTAAGTTTTCGGACACATTTCTATTAGCTCGTAGAGGGTTGTACAATAAAATAGATGCTTTTAGTCTGGATGTAGTAGCTGCTCATATACATGGTACGGATTATTATAAAGATTATGCTGCATCCCTAGGATTAACATCTACACAAGTCAAAAGTTACAAAAAATATATGCAGCGTAGTTTCTTGGATACTCCTAAATCAGATAAGAAAAATAAACCACTGAAAGAGGAACAACTTGTGTACGCCGCATTGGATGTACTTGTAATGCCTGCAATTTACGACGCTCTCAAACAATATGAGAAGGAGTTCATAATCAGACTTGACTATCTGTTTATAAACCACTGTATACAATATCAGCATAATGGATTACCTCTGGATTTAGAAGCGTGGGACCTACATATGCAACAACAACAAGATAAGATAGTTAAGGCTCAAGGGATACTACCCGAGGGATTTAATCCGCGTAGTTATGTGCAAGTAAGAAAAATATTGTATTCTAATGAGTCAGATGATACATATCTAGCACAAGTAATGGATGGGTCTGATTATGTTCAATCAGGTAATTTAGCTGTGGAGCAGTTCGCAGATGACCCTGATTATATGGAATATAGAAAGAGTATAGCGGCAGCTATTAGAGACTATAGAGGAGCTATGAAGCGCATAGAGTATTTAAAAGCATATAAGAATCAATATGATAGATTTGGTGTAGTTAAAGGGTATATAAGTCCTCGTACCATGTCAGGTAGATTAGCGGGTGACGAGGTTAACATGCTTAACATGCCGCGTTCACTTAAAAATTTATTTGGATATCCTAAAGATTCAGATAAGAGACTCATCTACGCTGATTATTCCCAACTCGAGTTGCGTATGACAGCCGCCGTCCTTAATGAAGAAGCTATGATACACAAATATGAAAATGACGAAGATTTACATACATACGCAGGATCAAAACTATATGAGAAGAATGTGGAAGATGTCAGTTACGCGGAGCGTTTTATAGGTAAATTCTTTAACTTCTCAGCTACTTATGGGGCTGGTGTAGCTAGACTGTGTGCTATGTTAATTAAGCAAGCAGGTATATATATGAGTGAAGATGAGATGCGTCCTCTACACCGTAAATGGAAACAAACATTTCCAGGTATAGCCCACTGGCATAGACGTAATGGACGCTCTAGCACAAATGAAGATGTTACATTACTAGGGCGTTATTACAAAGCAAAAATGTACACAGATTTAAATGCTATTAAAATGCAGGGTAGTGCCTCTGAGGTGTTTAAACTGGCTCACCTCTATATGATGAAAAACGACGCTACTATCCGTATAGGTGCCGCTGTGCATGACTCCTTTGCACCCTTGACAGATAAAGTACATGCTTATAATCAGGCTGTGGTGGTGGGTTGCTGCATGGTAACAGCTTGGTTTGAAGTAATTAAGAATGCAGCATACCCTACACTCAAAATGCCGACAGAGGTTTACATCGGACATAACTGGGGAGCCATTGACAATGATGGTCAGTATGAGGAAAAAATATTGTTCTCAGGTACATATGACAGTTATCTAAAAATACAAAATATAGTAGTTAATGGCGGTATATACGCGCATATTAAAGAAATTACGCGTGATGCTGTAGAATATCACATAACAACACCGTAATTATGTAATTTTAAAGGATTCAAAATGATTTTTAAAGAACAACAAGTATTAGGACCGGGTGAGCTCTCAGAGGAGCAAGCCCAACAACTACAACAGGTAACGCCAATAGGTATGCCTGATATGGATACTTACATTCCATGGCTGGATGATAAACCTACAGAGGAGAAAAAACCACTGTTTAAAGAGGTGGAGGCCGAGGTTCCTATAACAAGAGAAATACATTTTGTTATAGACGCTGATAGTTTGGTATATAAGGCTGGTTATGTAGGTGCACGCGACTATCCTGAAGAGCACGCAAACACAGGCGGTTTATTTAAAGAAGTTACACGCTCAGTTTTAGACAACCAAATAGATATACTAAATAACATGATAAGTGGTATTACAAGAGACGCGTCAGAGCATCTCAAGAAGAAAGGTGTAGGTATCCACACGGTGACACTGCTCATTACACCTAGAGAAGAGATGAGAGATAGACTAGGTTTAGCGCCTAACTTCAGATACGCTCTTGTAGATAAATATAATGAAGCGGAGCAAGAGCTTTATGATATAATGAACAGTCGGTTGGCTGAAGATGAAAAACCATTCACATACACACCTATACCAGCGTATAAGGCAGGGCGTAAAAACATGACACCTCCACCTAACATAGCGGAGATGATGGATTATCTGTATGATGTTAAGCGTGTTAATGGGTTAGATGTACAGACCATAGCGGCGGATGGCTGTGAAGCGGATGATTTAGCTTATGGTATGAAGGTTGACGCTGTTGAAGATGTTGTGCTGGCTGTTATAGATAAAGATATATTATACGGTACACCTTCAGGTGAGATAGGCCATTTTAATTTCAACTCAAGGGAGCTAGTACACACCGCGGATGATGAAGCCAACCTATTTTATTACAGACAATGCATTGTGGGTGACTCAAGTGATGGTATTAAAGGTTTGTATCGTTGTGGTAAGGTAGCGGCTGAAAAAACATTGCCTGAATGGACTTCGCATGAAGATGCGTGGGCTCGTACACTTGAGTTATTCATGTCAAAAAACTCATCAGAGCGATATGCTATGTTGATGATGCGATTAGTTAATTTAGGACAGATAGGCACAGATGGTGAGATTCATTTATGGGAACCGCCTCATTCAGAAGATTTTAAGAAAACAAAAAATACAAATTCAGCAAAAAATTTACATAAATTCAGCTGATTTTAAGCAAAAACATGTTATAATATGACATATAAAAAATAAATAAAGGATAAACAAAATGCCAAGTACAAAACAAAGCAAACCTGTCAATTCAAACCCGCTCAATAAGAAACCAAGTGGTGCTAGTGTTAAAGACACTAAACCAAGCACTGATGTTAAAGATACTAAACCAGTTGTAGATACTAAACCACCTAGAAAGGGAGCACCTGTAGGTACATCAAATGAAGTGTTCATTGAGTTACTACCTGATGAGAGAATTTCAAGACATAAAGCATTGGAGTTTGTTAGAAGTTTAGGTTTAGGTTGTTCACAAGCTAGAATGGCTACTATTTTGGAAATGAAATATGGGCCCGCACCTGAAAGAAAAAGAGGTGGTAGCAGCGCGTCAAACGCATCTAAACTTGAAAGAGAACAAAAGAGAAGAGAAGCTGAGGCTAAAGCACTTGAGCTTGTAAGAGCTAAAAGAGAGCTAGCTGCTAAGGAAGGCAAAGCGGTGGAAGGTTACGCTCCTAAGGTAATTGTAGCCGTACAAGACACAATACCAGAAGATGAAGCACCAAAAGATGAGGACACTAAATAGTCCACGAGCATACCCAGTATGCTTGTTGAAGCCCATATTGTATGAGCTTCACCAAGTATATTCGTTTAAGCGTGATAAATTATCCTGTTCCTTTCGTAGCATGGGCGGATATACTTACTATGACTCACCGATGTATAGCATCTAGGTTCGAAGCCAAGGTGAGTGAATTACTAGACAAACGGAGAAACGAGATGGCTTTATTTCAAGAGCAAGAGATTTTAAGTGAAAATCAGCATAAACAAGTACAACTTAGAGAGTTAGGACTCAACGAGTCAATTGGTTTTTATTTTGACAACACAGAGACAAAAAACAGTCAAGAGTATGGTGATTTCAGCGTGTGTCAAGGTTTAGAGATTGACCTATCTTCACAAACAGTTGAGGAACTAATCAGAACAGCTACACCTATATCATTTATCCCAAATACATTGCTAAGTAACAAGATTGATGATAAATCAATGGCGCGCGGCAGATGCTATCGTATCGAGAAGAGATGGGAACGAGGACAAAAGTTCAAAGATGGTTCAAAAGCTAAAGGTTATGGTTATGCCTTATTCTATCAAGATGTCGGGCCTCAAATTGAAGCACAGCTAGCTACAGCGTATCAAGACAAAATCAGTGGTGAATTTGACCCTCACGAAAAAGCTGATGAGAGCACAGATACACAAAACCCTTCAACAGACAACCCAGCAGGAGTATAACCTGCAGCGTACATCAAAACGGTGTACGCATTTTATGTTGCTGATGGTTCTTTAATGTGGGTTCGATTCCTGCAAGCAACCGAGACCAACCTCGAAAAAATATAAGGAGCCTGCATGGAAAGCAAGCAAAACAACACAATGACAAACAATAAGTATGGGCTGCGTCGTAACACAGATGCAATACCTCAACAAACAGGTGGTTCACACTATCTTAAACCAATACAACCTATTGAATATATCGAAGCTAACCAGTTACCATTTAGTGAAGGCTGTGTAGTGAAATATGTCACGCGGCACCCTGATAAGAAAGGCCTTGAAGATGTACAGAAGGCTATGGATTATTTACAGTTTATAGCACTTAGATATGGCAACAAACAAGGTTATGTAACTGTGGACGAATTAACAGCATTCGATAATTTAGTTACTAAGATTAAACAATCAGATAAATATTACGATAAATTAGTTAGTAGTGGTCGTGGAGGTCTGTGGGTGTTAGCTAATTTGGGCTATGCACTCAACATTTCTGATGTGCAGGTGATGCCTCTGCCTCAGGTGAACAAACTATCAGCGGATGGTATATTATTTGTGGACGATATATGTGACTCAGGTAATACAATAGCTAATATAGATATAGACACAGCTGTTTTGTTCGCATTTAAACATTCAAAAGTACAACCAACATATACAGGCAGTGTAACGGTGGACGATACATATATACACCTACCTGTCAGTCAATTTGCAGAAGGAGAAGAATATGCATGTAATAAGTAAAAGTTTTGATTTTTGTTACGGACACAGAGTCTGGTCACAGGAATTAGATAATCAATTAAGTTGCGGAGCACCATGTAAGTGCCGCCATCTACACGGACATCAAGGTAGGATAACGATCACATTAGAGGCTGAAAAGCTGCAAAATGGAATGGTGACTGATTTTACCAACCTAGCATGGCTCAAACAATGGATTGACAACAATATAGACCATAAGTTTTTAATGGACGAAAAAGATCCTCTACTCATACATATGCTGGACGCTTACGATGATGAGGTAGACATGGAAGATGATGAGGATTCTATGTACCAGCGTATAATGTTGCACCACCCAGTGGCTTACAGCAAAGAACATTTAGAGTACTGGGACTCTTTCGTAATTGTACCTTTCATACCTACATCGGAGAATATAGCAAAGTGGCTGTTTAAACTAGTACAGAAAAGAATGTCTGATGTTAAAGTGTTGAGTGTTATTTTTAACGAAACACCTAAAACAGCGGCGGTGTATCATGAAGTATAAAGTGGTAGAAACCTTCACCTCTATTCAGGGGGAAGGCCATCATACAGGCTATCTCATGTTTTTTATTCGTTTTTACGGTTGTAATCTACAATGTAGTTTTTGCGACGAACCAAAACACACAGATAAAACACTTATCAGAACAATGTCGGCTGCTGAGATAGTTAATGAAGTTGAGCGTTCAGGCGTGAAATATGTGTGTTTAACAGGTGGTGAACCATCATTAACTGATAAGAATGAACTTATTGAAGCTCTTATAGGTAATGGCATATATGTTTCCGTTGAAACCAACGGCCACAGCTATGAAAATATTATGTACGCCGACTGGATTACACTAAGTCCTAAGAACTTGTGCGGTTCTTTCGAGGATATAATACCTGAAGGAGTATGGTCTGAAGTTAAGTTTGTAGTAGATAGAGATACACGACTACCTGATAGTTTTGAAAGGATAGTCAATGTACTAGAGATGCGAAGAACATTAACTTTTGTACAGCCTATGAACGACGGAGATAGAATAAATAAAGATAATTATAAATATGCAGTGGAGCTTATCAAGAAGTATCCTTCTCTTCGCTTAAGCGCACAGCTACATAAACTAATAGGAGTAGAATAATGGTAACGCTTAAAGAAAAAGTAGTGGATTTAATGGAAGCGATTAACACAGAGTTAAAAAACAACGGCGGTAAAATATCACCTCAATTTGTGAATGACTACGCACAACAACAGTGTACATATGAATATGCTAAGGTGGGTGACAGTTGCAGAGTTTGTGTACTTACAACAAATACAGGTAATAAACTTGTAGGCTACGGTCTTGTACTTGATTCTAACAATGATGACGCTGTTATAGGTAACAAAGTTGCCCGTGATGAAGCTGTTGATCAACTGTGGGGTTTCCTAGGCGGCGTAGCTAAAATGTTGGAGGTATAGGATGGAAACCATTCATTTAGCTAACATAGCACCAAAATCATTCACATTAGAGGCTTTAGACCTCAGTCCTAAAGTGTATATGGGGCTTCAACACTTATGTGCTGCGGATCCAGGTTATGCTGTGACTTTAAGTCGCCGAGATGAGAATACTTATCTGTTTTTAGATAACAGCTATTTTGAGTTGGGTAAGGCGTGCTCGATAGATGATTTAATAGAGGCCGGTAATCATACAAAGGCCAACTGTCTTATTCTACCCGATGGTGATTTAAATGGCTTAGATGTTGTTAAGAGAGGTGGTTTTGATGCAATGTACATACCCATGCATATAGAAAGTAACCCATCACGATACATCAAAGATATTATAGACGCGCTTAGAAACCCTGACATTGATTATGTAGGTATTAGTTATTTACACGCAACGAAATACACAGGCAAAGACTACCATAAAGCGCGAAGTGGTTTATTTGTTGAGTTACTACCCGCATTAAAAAGCATATCTACAGCGGTTAAAAAATTACATATATTAGGAGGTACAACACCGGACGAGTTCATACATTTAAGCAAATACAGTCGTTACATTAACAGTTGGGATACATCAATGGCCTTCAATGCGGCGATAAGAGACATATCTTTAGATACGGTAGTGGATAAACTACCGGCGGTTAATCTATTTGAAGTTAACCATTTTACATTAGGTGTGTTGAAAAGAAGCTACTATAATGTTGGTTATTTAAACGGTTTACTAAGACAAGGAGTATAAGATGAGTTGGTTTGATAACGAAGAGGTACAAGAAGATTTACCAGAAGAGGTACAAGAAGATTTAGCAGAAGATACCGAAGAAGAGGTAGTTGTGGTTCCTTTTGACGATGGGTGGAGTACAAGCTCCCACCCTCAAGAAGATGAGGAATATCTGGTTTGTCCTGTGTGCGGTTCACCATATTGTGGTGGTTGTGATTAATTTAAATTGAAAGGTATATTATGAACGAAGAAAAAAGAATACTAATGGTTGTAAGTGGCGGTATGGATAGCGTAACAGCTCTCCATCTATATAAAGACGATATAAAAGCAGCAGTATCATTTAATTATGGAAGTAACCATAACGAGAAAGAGATTTACTACGCGAAGCTGAATTGTGAAAAACTAGGTATACCACATGAAGTGGTTGATTTAAGAGACGCTTTCAAATCATTTAAATCTGGTTTGTTATCAGGAGCTGCGGCAATCCCTGAAGGACATTACGAGCAAGAGAATATGAAGCATACAGTAGTGCCGTTTAGAAACGGTATTATGCTTAGTATAGCGGCCGGTTTAGCTGAATCCAAAGGCCTTTCACATATAATGCTTGCTAGTCATTTAGGTGATCATGCAATATACAAAGACTGTCGTAAATCATTCAGTCAAGCAATGGAAGAGGCCATAAAGTTAGGTACGGATGCTGAGATTGGTTTGTTGTATCCGTTCGCTGATTTAGATAAACGACAAATAGCTAAATTAGGACATGATGCAGGTGTTAAGTATCAACTGACATACTCATGCTATAAGGGAGGGCAAATTCACTGTGGTAAGTGTGGTACTTGTGTAGAGCGTATATGGGCATTGAAAGGTATCGACCCTACAGAGTATGAGCTTAACGCTTACGAAGATACAGTAGAGCTACTCAAAGAAAAAGGAGAGTGGTAATGAGAGATGTGGTTACCGAAGATCATATGATCAAAGACATCACAGATGCACAGCGATTTAAATTCGCCGTGCATCAAAGTAAAGGTAGTTGGCGACATAAAACACCAAAAGTGTTAATAGATGAACTCCGTAGAGAAGTAAATGAATTAGAGGTTTGTGTACTTGATGGGTGCACCAAAGAAGCGATTTTATCTGAGTGTGCTGATATAGCTAACTATGTGGCTATGTTGTGGGATATAACAAAAAACAAACAAGACGGTAAAACGACGCAGACCACAGCAGTAAAATGCATGGGTGATTGTCATGGGAACTAAGGTATCACAAGCACTAGAGAGTTCTATCGAAGCTAACGAAGTTATTGATGTGACACCTCAACACGACTACAGTGAAATGGAGGCTGTGGTCACTAAACTGATAGAGTATATAGGAGGTGATATGACGGACCCCAACTGCATAGATACACCTAAGCGCTTCCTTAAAGCGTGGAAAGAATATTGGGGTGCCGGCTATGAACAGAAAGCATCTGATTTTTTAACTGTGTTTCCTAATGACGAGGGTTACGATGAAATGATAGTTGTTGAGCGTATACCAATACACAGTACATGTTCGCATCACTTAGCGCCTATTACAGGTTTTGCATGCATAGCTATTATACCCGATCAAGAACTTATCGGGCTTAGCAAATACGCACGCATAGCCGATATGTACGCCAGAAGATTACAACTACAGGAGCGCTTAACAGTTCAGATAGCTGATGCAATAGAAGAGCTACTACAGCCTATAGGAGTAGCTGTGTTTATAAGAGCTGAGCACGGATGCATGAGTTCTAGAGGTGTTAAAATTCACGGTAGCTCCACCGTTACAACCGTATTAAGAGGTGCCTTTAAACAAAACAGTGAGACACGAGCGGAGTTTATGGCAATAGCATCAAAAACATGATAGGAATGACATTCGAAGGAGTACTTATAATGAAACCAAGACCTCATCAAATAACAATGGCGGAGGAGGGTTTCAATATCCTTCGAAGCAGAGGCTTATGCTACAATGTAAGTCAGGAGCGTGTAGGCAAGAGCCTCGCGACACTACTAATAATTCAAAAAACCAACAGACATCGATGTTTAATATTAACGAAGAAAGCAGCCACCCCTGACTGGGTAAAGCTCACGCACGATTACCCTATAGCAGGTAAACAATTTGAAGTGATTAACTACGAATCCGCCCATAAAGTTAAAATGAAACCAGACATAGTTGTGTTGGATGAAGCGCACCACGCGTTAAGTGCATATCCCAAACCAAGCAAGACATTACTTAAAATAGGTCCTCTGGTGTACGGCTTGCCTCTTTTGTATTTAAGTGCTACACCTCACGCAGAGTCGTATTCACAGATATACCACCAATTAAGACTATCGCAGTGGTCGCCGTTCGCCACTTATAAGAACTTTTATAGATGGTTTGATGCATACGGTATACCCGAGCTTAAATACTTAGGAGCACGGACCGTCAAGGTATATACACATACACAAGAAGATAAAATTAAAGAGCTGTTTGATCCCTTATGTTTTGGGTTTACTCGTAAGGAAGCAGGTTTCACTGAAGAGGCAGAAGACATAACTCATTATGTAGAGCTAAGCGATTACGCCAGTGAGCTGATTAGAGCTATTACAAAGGACTCACTCATGGTCGTGGACGGCGCTGTAATACCTATTGAGAACGCCGCCTCTGCATTACAAAAACAATATCAGGTAGAGGGAGGTACACTTAAGTATGAAACAGGCTCTACCGAAACACTCAAACTGTATAAAAGTGTTACGCTACCTAACAGAGAGAAAATAGATTTCATACTAGAACATTTTGGTGATAAAAGTGATACCGTTATAATGTATAATTATGTACAAGAAGAGATAAAACTCAAAGAGGTATTTAAGAAAGCGCTTATACTACAAGCGGATAGGTTCGCGGAAGGTATTTCGTTGAAAGACTATAAACACCTCATCATTTACTCCATGTCATGGCGTACATCTAAATACATACAGCGCCGGAATAGACAAGCTGATTTCACTCGTAAAGAACCTATCCGTGTACACTATGTACTCGTCAAGGGTGGTATAAGCGAATATGTATATGATTGTGTAGCCGTTAAAAACAAAAACTTTAACGCCCGCATGTATGAGGTGTTATATGCGTGAGTCACAAATTCAATCAAAAATATTGACATATTTAAACAGTCTAGATGCATGGACTGTTAAACTGATCACCACCAACAAATCAGGGGCCCCTGATATTGTAGGTTGTCTCCAGGGCCACTTCATAGCTATTGAAGTTAAGAGGCCAGGACAGAAACCACGCCCTCTACAACTGTACCAAATAGAACAAATCCGCAGGGCCGGAGGCGTTGCATTCTACGCAGATTCTGTAGAAAAAGTCAAAAAATACCTCTCTAAATACGTCAAAAATGCGCATATTAAAGAGATTCCGCGGTAATAGCATATAATCACACGCATTTGTAGTGTAATAGCCTTATTTTTTACGATAAAATTTAAATTTAATTTAAGGGAAATTTAAACTAGATTTAAGGCAAATTATGCTATAATATGATATATAAAGCAATTTATATAAATACATTGAAAGGAACGATATGAAAGTAATAAAAAAACTTTTCATTAACAATATAGAGGTGTCCCCTCCTATCAAGGCTAGTGGTACTAATATAAGCATTTATCACTCCACTGATTACAGAACTGTTTTTCTTAAAGAGAAAGGCCATGATATTGCGTATCAACTTAGTTTAGAAAGTATAGGAAAAGATCATGTAGGGAGAGAAAGAAAAGGAATAGCAATCAGTAAATTCCAAGATGAGTTGACGCTCTTCGAAGCTAAAAACAATACTCAGCAGATAAATGGTTTTCCTGCTTACCAGGTAGCTCAGTTTATGAATCCTTATGAGACTATATGGCTCTCCAGAGGACACACAAACCTCTTTATAGTACAGCCTAACTTTAATATGAGGGCGATGTACCGCATTCATATTAAACATATTAACAGTGATCCTATCCTCGCTGTGGAGGTGATATAGTTATGGAACTTGTAACAATTAACGGTATATAGATGAATATAAATAAAAGGACAGTAAATGAACATACTAGGAATTATTAGAGAGTTGCGTGATACACGTAGCTCCACAGCTAAACAGAATATTTTGAAAAAGTATTCAAGCTATAATGAATGGAAGGATTATCTTGTTGAGGTATATAATCCATTTATAACTTACGGTAAATCAGGTGATAAAGTGGGTGGTAGAGAGGATTTAGAAAATCTTAAACTATGTCGCTCAATTGATGCAGGTATTACTGCCGTTACTATCAACAAGATATATAAAGGATTAATCCCTGAAGTTGGTAAGATTATGAAGGCTAAAGATAAAGCAGTCGATAAGATTAAGTATCCTGTTATAGCTGAAATTAAATATGACGGTCACTACACCATCATAATCAGATTAGACGGTAACAACAGATATTTCACATCAGGAGGCCATGAATATACGGTTAGAAACAATGAGCCTGCAATATCTAGCGATGGGGTTTATCTTGCTGAGCGTATAGGCGATGAAGGTAAATTAGGTGACAGACGCAAATGTATGTTGAAAGGTTCTAAACAAAATGGACAACTTCAATACAGCGAAGGACATAAATTTATGATATTCGATTATATGCCGCTTGAAGAGTTCAACAACAATAAAACAACACAGCCGTTCAATATACGCAGAAGAAAGATATCTGAGTGTGTGGACCACGATAATCGTGTTGAATCAGTGTTAATACCTAACAGAACAGTAATGGAAACTTATATGTCATCTGTGTTGCGTAGAGGTTACGAAGGTTTGGTATTAAAACAACCAGATATGATATGGAGAAACACCCGAAGTAGAACACTAGCTTTTGTGAAGTACAAAAAAAGACCTTCTGCGGATTTATTATGCATCGAAGAGATACCTGGTGATACAGCTAAAACAGCTGGTGTAATTGGATCCCTCAAACTGCAAGATTCTGCTGGCCGTATAGTGCAAGTAGGTTCAGGAATGTCTGATTATGACAGAGAAAGATTTGGTGCTTACGAAGGTAGTGTAGTCGAGATAGAATACGAGCAGTTAATGGATACTTACATTCAACCGACATTTATTTGCATAAGAGAAGATAAAGATATAAAGGATATAGATTGATACAACTACTATACGAACATCATTTCATGGAAGCTTTTAAACAGCTTTCTACAGAAGAACAACGACGCATAGATATAAATCAGTTATACAACTACGAAGTTAAATTAACCGGAGCACCCGCATATTGCCGCGTACAGGAACTTAAAGGTGATTTAATTTATGTAAAGGCCTTATTTACATTAGAAAAAGGCCACCGTCACGGTTGTAAATTACTAGATTACATACAGCACCACTGGGATGGCGGTGTTGATATTCTATTGGATTGTGAGGCTGCTTTAGTAGCTTATTATGAAAAACAAGGATTCAAACGATTATTTACATCAGGTGATATCCATTATTATTTAAGAAAACGAGGAGATATAGAATGAAAGTAACACTAAAACACATAACACCGTTGCAGGTGTGTGCGGACGCTATTAGAACATGCTGGAGTAGTGAGGATAAGAGTGACAAGGGATCTAAAGATAAGGCCCTTATCGACAGAGTAGGTAATAAATTCAAACACAGCTCCACACTGGAGCATATTGTGATGTCTTTTGAGATTGATGGTATCTCACGCGCTTGTCTAATGGAACTCACACGACACAGAATTTCTAGTTTTAGCGTAAGAAGCACGCGTTATACACTAGCTAAAAAGTTGAAAGATGAAAAACCATTCAATTGTGATTTTGCTAGGGTTTCTGAGTATTGTGTGTTAACAGAGGATGAGAGGGTTAACACAGCCATAAGTAAAGCGTTGGATAATACACGAGAATTAATAGCTGCTGGTATATCCAACGACATTGTGAAATACAGCCTACCGGAGAGTTTTAAAACAAAATTAACATGGACTGTTAACATGCGGAGTTTTCAGAATTTTATGGTATTGCGTTCTAGCAGGGCAGCGTTGCTCGAGATAAGACAATTAGCTAAGCAGTGCCTAGAAGCACTACCTGAAGAGTATTTATATTTAGTACCAGGAGTATAAAATGCACCCATACATAGAAGAGATTTACGAAGAATGGCAGTCCCACATAGACGCTCACGACTATCAAGAAGAGTACCAGTTAACACTCGATAGAGTCAACTTAACAGAAGAAGATGTTGTGGCTGCTCTGGAGGATGCTTTCGAAGAAGGTGAGTCGTGGGTTGATACATTTATAGATATTTTACATACCGCCAATGCGCCGCTTGATTGGGATAATATTTTGATTATGTTCGCAGAAGAATTTACATGTCCTTGTGGCTCTGGTGATTTGTATGGTTACTGCGATTGTGAAGAACTCGAAGACGAAGGAAAATAACATGCAAAACAACACAAATCAACCTAATACATTCCCTTGTATGCCTCGCGTACCGCAGGAGCGCACACCCATCATAGAGCATCCAACAGTCACACAAAACATATATAAAAGGATAACAATAACAGTGAAAAACATATTTATTATGGCGGCGCTTATATTTATATTAATGACCTTATCGGCGGTAATAACAGATTTAATAATTAAATCGAACAAAGAAAAACCCTCTCATATACAAGAGAATAAAATCGAAGATGGACCTACATGTCCTATCTTCGATGTACCTTATAAAAACGGAGTAAGACAATGCTAAACAAGATTTATAAATTTACAGGAAAGCAGTTACTAACTGCTTCGTTACTAAGTGTACCAATAACATCTATCGTGTTATGGAAAACATTCGAAAAACCTAACATTAAAGTAGATACCAATGTTACGGTACTGCCTGCTATGTGTCATGTACCACCAATTAACATCCAGGTAGTTTTACCTTTTGAACAAAAAATAGAACAACAGACTCAGCTCAAAGCGGTCAAAAATATCACAAAAGATGATCTGCTTAATACACTAACTAAAGGTAAAAACACACCATGGAAGGTGTTCAAGAAGAAATTATACGCAGTTGAATCAGATAATAATTATACGGCGGTAGAACCACGACAAAAGAAACATTTTGGTGTTTGTCAGTTGAGTGATTTGTTGGGTCAGACTTATGCATTGAAAATCAAAACTGTGTGGCTTCGAGAAAAAACGCCTCCTAACATTCAGGATAAGCTATGTAAAATGCATGTAGATTCTTTAAAATATAAAGACACAGACTTATTAAAATATATGAACTTTCAGTTAGGTGGCGGAAGTACATCTCAAGTTTTGAAGTATCTCTTAGGGGAGCGAAAAGATATAGATTTTAAAATCAAAACCTACATCTGGAATAACTTATCAGCTACGGACAGAAAAAAATATACAACTACGGTACCTACATTAAAACTATTAACTTTATGGGTTGATAGATTCAAAGATCAATTTTAACGCTCGGGTTTAATTAACCTCTCCCATGCGTTAAGTGCCTTCCTCATATTACCCACATCAAAACACGGACATTTTTTCTTTACTTTTGGGTACTCTCTGTGGCCTAGTATATCACGCACAGCCACACCGTATCTCTTCCTCAACGAGAGTAATAGCTTAAATAAACTCACGAACTGGGCCTCGGTGAATTCATCTTTACCAATCAGACACACAGCAATCATTCCTTCGTTATGTCCCCGCACAGCCGCTGGCGTCATAGATAAAGGTCTTCCTGTTTCTATAGCTCCGTCAAGTAAAGGTTCGTAACCTCCACTAACCTTACCATTTAAAATAACATAATGATAACCAATGTCTTTCCAATGTTTTACTTTTTTATGATAAGTTGTTATGTCGTGGGCTCTACCGCCTTTCGTATCCGAACAGTGAACACTGATATGGGTTATTTTTCTCATCCGATAGCCTTCATTATATTATGTATACCTATAAACTGTACAGCGCCATAAACACCTATAGCTACATAAATCACTTTCTGGAGGTTGTTTACGGTCTTATTCAATAGATGTATTTCCGTCATCATACTCTGTACTTTATAGTTAAGCTCCGCGTTGTTTCTAATAGCCTCCACAGAACAACATGTCTTCTCTAATACCTTTAATCTTTGATCTAATTCGTTTATAGTAGCTTCCATTAAAATCCTTTAAAATATTCCGTTGTTTATATATAGAATTACAGAGATTAACAGCGGAATCTCTGTTATATGCGCGTTTAAATGCTGTTATTTTGATGTTTACAATGTACAATTACCAGAATCACAGAATTTCTCCATGGTGCCGTCACCTATAAAAGAACCCCAATCGATCACAGGAAATGCATCTTTTCTATTTCTATATTGACTTCTTGTTATCCCCTCATAAGGCATCTGAGGATAAGCTCCCAAATCACTATGAGGTAGCATTGATACCGATTTAATCACAGGAGCAAACTGAGCCAGCATATACTCTACTTGTTTACCCTCCTGTTCTTTATCAAAATACACGGAACAACTTACCATGTTATCGCTCCACTCACGCTGTAGCATAGCTAACAACGAAAACTGCTCCCATGCTGATACCTGGGTGGCTTCTCTTGTACTACCCTGATCTATAGGAAATTCAAATATAGTAGTGCCCTCACTAAACATATCTGTTTCGTTTGGTACGCCCGCCTCTTTAAGAACTTTACACACGGGCGTGTTATCACCCACACGCATTCGCCGAATAGCGTATTTAAAAGTAGGAAAATGCATACCTGAACTAACGCCTGCCAATAGACTTATAGTCCCACTTGGCTTTACCGTGGTACATCTTATAGCCGCGGGAATACCAGCCTCCGCATTCAACTTTGCATTATGGCTTTTAACTGTTTGATATCCTTCTCTCAACTTAGAGGTCATCGCTGTGGCGCCTATCTTATCTAACCAATCAGCGATACCGCTTAAAGACACACCTATTCTTCTGTTTTTAGCTATTATAGAATTTGTCTCTGTTTTATGCGTAGGAAGTAACGATACAGTCGAAGCATAGAAAGTAGCGTATTTAAGTACCTTATTGAAACTATTTCCACATTTAGTAGGGAACACCTCCACCAGATTACATAGTTCGAAACTCTCTAATGGTATTTCGCCGCAAGGATTTGCTAGCCATGCAGCGTCTTCTTTTATCTCTCCAAACCTACCATACTTCTGTACATTTATCAAATTAATAATACCAGGCTCACCATTCAATTGAATACGCTTAGCTATGTTCGGTAGTTCTTTGAAATCTTCTTTTGTTTTGAGTATAGCTGTATTGTTAGACATCCAACCAATCTCTTGTCTTTCTGGGTTTTTTGAATAGTCTTTCAAATCTAGGAATTCCTCATCCTTAGCATCACCTAAATTAATAAGAGCGCTTCGTCTCACATTACCAGCCACTACACAAGCACCTATAGCATTAAATATATCTGAGACAGTTCTACCTGCGGAATATTTACCCTTCAACCTATCATCGAGATATCTAGTGATTCTTTTGTGTAACTCTTTGAGAGGTCCAGGGCCACTTGATGTTCCTCCAAATCCTTTAATAGGTAAACCTTCTTTGCGTATCAAACTGTAATCGAATTTAGGTCTTGGTGTCCCGTAGATATATGCACCAATTAAAGCCTGCACAGAATTTACCCATCCTTGTCTATCGTCTGTGATTGTGTGTTTTTGTTGTTCGTGTGAAGGGCCCACTACCTTACCATCCCAATTAAGATTATAACCAACACCAACACCACACATCAACATATCCATAGCCCAACCAGCGGCTGTTACTAGATCTTTTGTATCTGCAGCTCCACAGTTATTCAAGGCAGCAGACCCATATTTACTTACGAAATCAGTACCCATTGCCCATAGACCTCTACCAGGTGGTAACCACTGCATTTTAAACATCGATACAGCCATCTGTTTAGCTAGCGCTGTATGTTTTTCTTCGTCCCATGGTAGGTTATGTTTTGTATACCAATCAAATCTAATAGTGAATAGCCCTCTTATTACTCTAAGAACTGTATCATGCCATGTTTCTTGTTTTCCGTTAGCTTGGCGTCTACTATATGTTCTATAATAAGTAGCTTCTCCAAAACCATTAAAACCAAATTTAGGTGTTAACCCTTCTATACTGTCTCTTACCTCTGAAGGTAAACTCCATACATACTTAATCATTGCCTTGTCCTGCCTTTATATAAAAATACCAACCGAATAATCTAACTCCAATCCACATTAGGCTGGCTATCAGTGGATGGTTTTTTCTTCTAACACATCTAAAAAGTAATAGATCCGCTTGAAACCTCGTAATTCTTTTGTTATCGTACCGTCTATCATGTCGCATACAGCAACTACTCCAGTTACCTTCAGGAAATAGAGTACAATAATCGATTTTATATTTCAGTAGTCGAGATATATAGTTCATACTATTCGCGCTCTACAGGAAATCCATATCGTAAATCTACCCACGAACAACCATGATCTAAATGTCCCACTATTCCATCACCTTGGTTATGCAGTAGTACAGCCGCCAGAGGTAAAACACTGTTTTTATCTATATCCCCCCAATCAAGGTTATAGAACTCACTCATGATAGCTCTTCTACCTTCAGCTTCGTGGTTGTATAAATTCTGCCCTATAATTTTCTTGACTGCTGGTTCTTTATCTAAGAATAAAGCAAACATCATGACAACATAGTCACCGTTTATGTTTTTCAAATCCCACATATCGTGAACTTCATCGTATCTATTATACATTACGCGGCCACCCTGCTTGTAACCATAATAGTTGTCGGCTGGTGTTTCTTTCCATATACCACCAGCACCATCGCGATATAAGAAAGGTGTCTTGTCCATATGAAGTATATCGACTTGTATGGTATCATTCAATACTCTACCATCGGTTATGCCCTCATATTTATCGTCGTGATAAGTAATAGTGTCTATGAATAATCCACTTACGAATTTTAATCCGTGGTACAAGTGATGTACAGCTCTTGAAGCTCCCAGTACCATATAAGACTGCATGTTCTCCCAAAAAGCTAATTCACCGTCTTCATTCCATATTAACTGTGCTATAGGAGCTAAAGTATCGTAATATGCGTGGGTTTCGTTACTGCTCCAATGTATGGTTTCTTTATCGAATAAATGTAGATGGTTATCTATAAATATATCGTGTGTACCATTATCGTGACTTATTTGAATAGTTAATGGATCTGTTATGTTTATCTGTTCGCAGTCCCATATAAAATAACAACCGTCACCATAAGCAGGGTTTGGTCTTACGCATAGAGTTCTGAGTTCTATATGAGTATGGTTATCACCAAAATAACCGCTAGATGAGTGTACTTTTGCTTTTATTTTGTCGTCCGTATTGTCATAATATATTCTAGTATAGTGATGTATATCTGACCCGCACCATTCAAGTATGGGTAAAGTCGTTAAATGTCTTCTATCAAAACCTCTACTCCCAGCACTGTTATAACAAGGGGAAGACGCCCCTCCTCCTTCATATAAAGTAAAACCAGCAGCTATCATACTAGCCTCGCTGGTATCCTCTGGTACTGTTAAAGGACCTCCAGTGTTGTTGATCCATCTAACACTATCAACAAATCTAGCTTCTCCTGCTTCTATCACTTCACCAGAATTAGCATCTAATTCGTTTAAATCTTGTCTTGCTTGTATATCAGCTTTATATCCTTGTACTACGGGCATAATTTCTCCTTATTCAAATTTCCATATTTGTGTTATTTCTATGTAGTCCACATCTTCGTTATAATTACCGTCTATATTGTCTCCTTGTACCTGAAAATTACTTGAGGTATATTTAGCGAATATGAAACGCGTCATTACTCCGCCAATCGTTTCAACTATAGAAGGACCTTTTACACCAGCTATACCGTTCTCTGATATGTTTAATACCAGATAATCATCAGCATCTGTTTTTATTAGAAACTGCCCAAATCCCCATGTATTGTTTACGCTTGGGGCACTACCAGTCCATTTAGATACCCAGGCCATACTACCGCCGCCACCGCCACCTGAAGGAGCAGCAGCTTCCCATCTACCAAACGCGTTATTGTAAGTCAATACATCACCATCATTAGCGCCCAAAACCTGCGTATCTTGTAAATCGTTGAGGTATAGATATTGAGGTTGCCATATACCAGAGCCACTATTGTACATTAACACTTTTAAACTTGCTGCACCTGTAGTAGTCACATCATTCAAATCACCTAAATTAGCAGCGAATGTAGGTAGATCTGAAGGAATCCACTCAGATCCATCCCACTTCAAAAATTGATCTGCCGCAGCTCCTGCAGATGTTACATTTTTTAAATCTTCTATATTACTTTCGTTCTCTAATACTGTGTTTATGTGAGGCATTTTTTCTCCTTTATATTGTTAGCGGCTCTGTCCGCTCACCATATAGTTTTTTTATATCTGTGTTATTCAGTACTTTATTAAACACACGCGCATGATCCATCCAGAATTTACTACCGGCATCTGCCTGAAGACTAAACCATAAAGGGCTTAAAATATTGTTAGATGCGCCTGCTTCTAAAGTTCTATCTTTACCATCAACCCAAATATGAGAGGATCCGCCGTTATTTAACCATACTACATGATGCCATTTACCATTGTTTAAATTCGACATGTTATCGGTCCATATATAAGACAACACATCCGACCCTATTACTCTCAATCTATATAGACCGCTCCCGACACTTTCAGTAGTTATCGCTTGTGTTGGTGTGTTGTTAACACTATCAAAAAAACCAGCGCTAATACCATAATGCATGTCACCTTCAGCTTTAAACCAAAAAGATATAGAGAAACCATTTACCATATCAAGGTTTATGGACCCTACCGGATTTGAATAATTTCCATTCTCGGAATACAAACTATGGTATTCAGTAGGTGGCGCAAATCTATCAGCGTAAAAAATACTGTCGCTATGATAGTGGAGGCCTCCGGCCGATAAATTGTACCTAGCTCCGCAATCAAGAGCATTACCTTCAAATCTATATAAAGCTACAGCTGAGCCGTCCTTTAAATATTCTGTAGCTTTGAGACTATCGTTGAAAAACTGACGCGCTACTATGGTACTTGTTACATGATTGTTTATAAACCGTAAATCGTCTAAATAAACACCAGCTACGCCTGTACGATCACCGAAAGTAAACATATTAGCTGTATTCAAAGTAGCTACCATGACACCTTCCACAGATGTGGTGTCCATACCGTTGACATATATTTTGATTTTATGACCCCCGCCATCAGAAATAAAGGAAATCAAATAATGGTTAACATTACTATAACTCGGATTGTCGCCTTCAGCGTTAGTAGTAACATAATCACCGCTCACAACCACATTACTTGCATTAACTTGAATATCTACCTTAGGCGATGGATCCCCTTCAATGAAGGCTTTTAATACAGAACCAGGCATACCACCGGGTACCCAAAATGCTATGGCTGATTTAGTATACACAAAAGGGAAGTTTTTAACTATTAAACCTTTTTGATTGTCGTCTACATATATTCCTTTAGTATATCTGCAGTTATTGGTGTAAGATACTTCAGAAGCAGGATCACCATTATATTTACCTGCAATACATTTATCTGGAGGAGCCATATAATTGTATAGATTATCCTGAAATCTATAATGAGCAAAAACACCTGCATACATAACTGTATATGTAGTGGCTAAATGATCGTAAGGTACTGCTTGCGTAGGCGCGAAACAAGGATGATAGACTTGCGCACCTCCGGAATAGTACGGGTCTGTACTTAAGGTAGGGCCTGTTTTATCTCCGCAATATGTGAGTTCTTTGGTTTCACATATAGATGAAACTGTTATAGGATCGCCATTTATATCTGTAACTTGATCGCCATTCTCGTCGTAAACATAAGCATCACCGAAAAAATGATCTACTTTTAACGCCTGATTCCAACCTTCATCCGATCTCGTTGTTTTGTATGAATTAGATATGATATAAACCAGATGAAATAAAGGTTTATTAAAATCTGGTAACCTTACAAGAAACGGTTTGGTACCGTGATTTAAATCACCTAAATAAAAAGCTCTCCAATCTTGTTGTTTTTGATCTGTATCCAAGAACAACTGTAATGTATAATGGGTGGGAGTAACACGCAATCTATTACCCAAACCATTATAACTATGGGTTTGTATCTTGGTGTCGTTTTTGAAGGCGCATTCGCCTAATTTATCTTCGGGAAATTTAATATAGGCCATTAACTTACCTCCTTATATAAATATTCTATTCGACTGTCTCCTAAATCATCATTGAGTAGTCTTAACTGATCTATTCTACCTCCAAAACCATTACGACCTAAAAACATATCATGAGCTGTAATACCTGCAGGTATTGAACCTACCTGACCTAACGACTCGCTACCATCTATGTAGATATGTACCTCTGAAGGACTAGCAGGTATAGGTCTAAATACTACACATATATGCTGCCATTCTGTTACTGTCTTGCCATGTCCAGGGTCATAGTCATTGATAGAATCACTAGCAGATATAGCATCTACAGTAAAATCAGGTCCGCTAATTATTAACTTGTTTGATAAGGCGTCGAACTCGATATACATCTTAACTGTACCAGCTTCTTCTGCTTCAAAAACCCTACCTGAGGCAGAAGAGTCAACAGCTAACCAAAAAGATATAGTGTCGTTTGTAAAACTTAGAGGAATACTGTTTACTATAAAACCGGCATTACTACCATTAAACTTAGCGGAATGATCTATATAACCTATATTGTATGTATTATCTGAGGAAGTTGCGTTATAGTTACCATCTGCTTCTAAATCGTTGTTATTAAATCTATATAAAGCATAACACATACCATCACCAAAAACATCTCTTGGCGACGCAGGCGGATTAATACAGTCCTCCATATTAGCACCATCAAAACGATTAGAGTGAGTACATGTAACTTCGTTATCTTCTTCCTCTGTATCTATGAAGAAAGTACCATATATTCCACCACAATCTAAACTTTGAGGTGGCTCTCCTCCTGCTGCCGTATAAGTCCAGTTACCATCGTCATCATAAGAGTACCCTTTAGGAGGCTGTACTTCTTCTAAATCTAGTACCCCATGCCAGCCATCCATGTCTCGTTTAAACTGAGGATTCATTTTAGTCATTCTAACTAGTACTTGCTTGAAGTAACCGTATCTATTCATTTTCATGAAAAACGAATCACCTCCATTCTTTATGACTTCGTAGAACTTATGCCATTCTTTCATTAGTTCGTCAGTTTCCATCTGCATAGTAACTTTGAATTTTGAGGGGAGTTTGAACGCTTTCAAACCCAAACCTTTATTTATCTTTTGCTCTGTAGTAAGAGGCAATACAAAAACACATCGGACGCTTAATGAGTGAGGTAATTTCGGTGTCTCTGTTATATCGCATTTACAAGGTATCACACTATCTCCCTTATTACGAAACTGGCTTCTGCTAGTGTACCTAACCTATCATCTGTTTTTACAGTAGTCAAAGGCATTTTCTTGATTCTACCTAGTAACATAGTAGAAGCGAATCTATCTTGACTATCTGTTTTACAATTATCAAAGGTATCGCTCCCGTTAATAATAACTTCTTTTCCACCTAACGATACAAACAATCGATCGTATATATCGAAGAAAGTAGTCCAGAACCTAAACTTACCTTTATAGTCCTTTACTTTAAGTCCCTCTTTGTAATGAATTACATTGAAAATAACTTCCACAGGCGAAAAATCAACGAACTCTGTAGAGAATTTAAAATCTGAGATACCCAAATCAACAGATAAACCTAACTGTATAGTACCTAAGAAACACTGAGCACCTATAAGTTCTACTTCTACGGTACTTTCGTGCGGTAGTATTTGCGTACGCTGTTCTGGATTCTGATGACTTGAATACAATACAACGGTTGATGGATAGTGCTCTGCTGCATCTCTTATATCTCGTCTATTATCGGGTACATAATTTAGTAGTTCGTATACAACTGTACCGTCGCTATGAATAAATCTTAAATTAACAGCTTCTGCTTGCAGTCTTCCTAGTGCTACAGTATCAAAAGCGGTATCACCTTGAATTACAAACTTACAACTGTTTTTAACAGCTAAACCTGTATAGTTTTTAGCGTCTAATACCAGTTCAGGTTCGTATGTATCTATCAATTCCCATCTAGTATCATCCGCTATATCCATACTTCCACCAAACTGTGTAACGAACGCAGAACTTAAAATATCTGCTTCGTCCGTACTCCATACGCCATTTAATGTTGCTTTGAATTGTGTACCAGTGTCAAAGAATATTAAACCGGGATACAATACAGCGAACTGAGCTGTTGTATAGGTGGTGGTAGAATCGACTGTACCGGGAGTCTCCATAGATGTACCACCTGAATACTTAATAACATCTACATTAGCGCCATTCATGGTAAATTTAATATACTCTGAAGTACCGGCAGGTGGAAAGTTTATCTGGCCAAACACATCAGGACCGTAAGTATCTGTTAAAGTTCGAGGGAAAGCATAATCCCATAACATAAAACCAAATCCCCATTTAACCCTCATAATGGTAGGTGTGGTGGTATTAAGGAACACCCAATATTTATCGAAGTGAGCATGATAAAAAGTTCTATCAGTTTCACAGCGTACAAACTTAACAAAATTCTCGTCAATATCTAAAACCAGTAAATCTCTTGGTTCTGGTGTAACATAGGTTCTCACATGTTGTTTAGCTCTATAATAAGCACCGTATTCTACTACTTTATCATATTTGTCGTAATCAGTATCCCAACTATACACTTGAATAGCATTAGCCGAATCTTCAGTATACTCTAATAGTCTACTATTAATAGGTTCGCTTATAGTCATCTTGTCTCCTTATAAAGCATCTTGATAGCTTGCTTGTTCTTCTATGGTTGTTTGATGTCTGAGTTCGTTTAATATTTCCTCTGCTTTAGACCATAAATCATTGATGTCTTTCTCTTTCTCTACACGCTGAACAGCATCAATGTAAGTGTCAAATCTACGCATATATTCCTCTACTGTGGGTACCATATCTTTACTAGATCTCAAGGCTTCCTCTAAACTATCTAAATAATTTTTAGCCCCTTCTTTTGTAGAACGATCTTGCATATTAGCGAACTGAGTCATGAAGTTGGCTTGTTGTTCTGAGGTATAAGGACTTAAATCACCTGTTATTGCTCTAGTGATTCTGTCTACATAATCACTCACAGATTTATCTACCTCTTTTGCAGCTTCCTCAGCTGTGTCTCTTGTATCGGCGAACGCCTGAGACATTTGAAGCAACATAATATAAGTTTCCCTACCTGCCTTGGTAGATGTGTCTTGGGCTGCTAGTAAATCTCTATAACCTTGAAGTGTTTTAGGTAGTGTTAGGTTATAATCAGCGAATACTTTTCGTAGATTATTTAACTCCATCGTTGTACGTTGTTCGTCTGTTAAGATGCTATTCGTATAAGTACTTACCAGCGAGGCAAACTCAGACATACCTCCTGCTTGTTCTACTAATGCTATTGTCTGTTCTTGAGCCGATATTCTTTGTGTTTCTATAGTTTGTGTAGCGTTTTCGCTTACTTGAATAGTGGCCCTCATAGATTCGTTAAAACCATCAGTGACACCTGTCGCTTCTCTCAACAAATCAATATATTGTTGTTGGGTAGGTGTAACATCGTTTACATTAAAATTCTCAAATGTAGGTGTTATAGGTGCGTTACCGGGATTAGTAATAATCTGCGATACTTGTATTCTATACGCGTCGTTTATATTTAAGCCGGCCAACTGTAATGCTTGTGTAGCTTGTTGGTATTCTAAACTGATACGCACCAAAGTCTGTAAATCTGTCTCAGTACCGCGTCTAAAAGTACTAACCAATTCGCTGAACACTTTAGAATCTTCAATTACACCGTTAAACACTTCACTAAATATTTCATCTAATCGTTTTGCTAAAGCTTCTTTATCTAAATCGAATAAACTCACAAAATCAATGTTAACTGTTTGATCACCTATTAACTTAGCTATTTTATCTCTATCGAAACCTAATGCTACAGCGGAGGATAATATAGCTTGATATCCTTCATTAAACGATTGCGCTAATTGTGTTTTTATCTCTGGTGGTAGTTGAGTGAGCTCTCTTCTTGTTTTAGTTGAAGATAACAAGCCCCACAAGCCTGTACTTTTAAACTCAGCACTTAAATAAGCTTGGATGTTAGCCGATTGGGCGCTAAGCAAATCTCTAAACGATTGCTCGCCGAAAAATAAACCCGAATCTATCAACTTTCTGCTATGTGTGGTAATACCTAACTCACTCGAACGACTATAGTTATATAAATCAGCTCCACTACCATTTAACGAACTCAAATATGTCTTACCTTGATCGCTTAACGATATATTCGCTATAGATATAGCTGTTCTATTAAACGAAGTAACCAAAGCTGTTAAATGTCTGTTAGTTTCTCGTGCTTCAGCTAACAGAGGATATTGAGCTGCGGAGAAAGCCGATTTTAAAGTACTGAATGTAGGTCCTTCGAATTTGGTTTGTCCTTTAACCTCTTCAATTTTTTGTTTGATTTGTTCGGCTGTATCTTTCGAAATTCCTCTGAATATCTGAAGTACTACGCCTACTATTGTACCGCTCTTACCCCAGTCACCTTGAGTCAATGAGTTTATAAAATCTTCTAATACGCCCCTAATAGAAGCAGCAAAATCACCTGTTTGGGCAAATGTATCGGCAAAAGCCGCCACAGTATCCATAGCTAAACGATAACGAATCTCTGCGTATTTGTTTTTAGCTTTTTCGTATTCTACGCCGGCTTTAAGTAGTTCGGTTTCTTTTTTAGTTTTTATTAGAACTTGATCTGCTGTTTTGGTGCGTAGTTTAGAATAAGCTTCTACATCTAGTTTGATTTGTTCGTATGCGGCTTTAGCTTTATCCACATCGAATTTAGCTTCTAATACTGGCTGTACTGCAGGAACTGCATTGTTTATCTCTCTCTGACTTTCAACTTGGGTAGCCTCTGTTAAAGCTTTTTGAATCTGCGTATTTACTTCTAAGTCTCTATAGTTTAAACGGATACGCTCTTCTACTAACTTATTATATCGTACAGCTAATGCAATTAACTCTCGCGCAGCTGTATTTCGTAAAGAAGCTATTTTTTCTTTAACTATAGTTGTTTGTCTTGCTTTTAATAATTGATTAATCTCTTCAGCTATGAGTTTGGCGTCTTGTTGTGCTCTGTTGATTTGTTTGGTAATTAATAGTTCGCGTTGTTGTATATCGGATGTACCTGAAGTCACCAATTTAAACTGCGCATCTAATTCGCGTCTCTGCAGTGTAGCTTTTTTAAGCGCTCGTTCTTTCTCTAACCTAAGAATCAATGCGTTGGACTCTTTATTATACCGCTTCATAAGTTTATCGTGAGCTTCTTTTAACTGTGAAGGTGATGGTCCTGTCTTGGTGTATAAAGAGGTACTTCTCTTAAATTTTTCTTGTGCTCGTTTTTGGGCTTCGGCTGCTTTAAGAGCGTCAAGTCTCATCTCTTTGGTGACAGCTGCCGCTTCTGCTGCCTTCTTAATCCACTCATCTGTGAACTCGGTGAGTTTTTTCATTCTCTCACCTTCCTCAGCTACAACCTGTAAATATTTTGTGTTCGATTTTTTTCGAAAATCTTCTATGGCTTTTAGTTGGTTTTTTAGTGCTTCTTCTTCATTTCCAAGTAACGGGTTGGTTATTTGTGTGCCTGCTATATCTATACCTGTAAGCCAATTAATCCACTCAACAATTTTAAGCTTCATACGAGTTATTATTTCCTCGATACTTAAATCGAATGCGAGCATCTCTTTATCTAACCAAGCCATAAATATAGTATATTCTGATTTTAAAGCAGGGCCTATAGTATCGAAACCTTGATAAGCATTTAAACCGATCCATACCAATCTATCAACCCATAAATCAGAGGCAGCTATCATTCCTTTTATGGCGTCAATGTAGTGGTTTTGTAGTCCTGGTAATGTTTTATCTGTATCATCTAAAGCTTTTCTAAGAGCGTCAATTCTACTAGTCACAAAATCTGTGATACCTAAGGATCTATCAAGTTGACCCACAAAACGCTGCCATGCATTACTCATTTGTGTGGTACTTTGACCCATAGTACGAGCCATTTCAGAGAACTCTTTATCTATTTTATCTTTTTGACTTACAAGAGAGTTCAACACAACAGCTGCTGTGAGTTTACCTTCCTTAGCCATGTTACGCAATTCACCTATCTGCACATGAAGACCATCTGCTATAGCTTGCGATACACGAGGAATCTGCTCCATTACAGAATTAAGTTCTTGACCTCTTAGAGCGTCAGCTGCTAACCCTTGAGTAAACTGTACAAGTGCGGCATTAGCTGAAGCTGCATTAGCTCCCGATATTACAAGAGCTTTAGCTATGGCTTCCGTTACAGTTAAACGCTTCTCATCCTCGATATTCATTGTGAAAGTGTTTCTAGCAATACGCGTATATAAATTAGCTAACGATTCGTATGCTGCTCGCGAACGCTGAGCTATATCAAATATAGCCTCTTGTTTTTGTATAAGTTCATCGGAAGAATCTGAAACCAATCTTATCCTAGCATTTGTTAGGTTCCACGCATCTGCTGTTTCTAATATCGAGGTAGTTGCTCTTATACCATACTCACCTACAACCGTGGCTGCCAACGAAGCCACAGCTGCTTGAGTTAATCTTATGGAGGCTGCCGTTCTTCTAAATTGTGAACGCATTGAGTTATTTGCATTGCGTGTTTCTTGCTCGGCTCTACGCAAATCACGCTGCAACTGTCTCATATCTGCGCGCATTTCGATAATAATCTGATCTTGTATAGTTAAAGCCATTTAAAACATTCCTTGTATAATATTATCTAGTTCTGCGCCTGTAACCTGTTGCGGTTTGCGTACCTCTTTGCTAATCATGAAATCACTCATTTTCTTTTTACCTCCCATATAATTACTTATGAGAGATAATAAACTGGCCAGCTGTACCTCGTTCACTATAAACGAAAAAGGTTCGTATCTGTGATATACTTTCCATTCTTCGTATTCCTGGGCGCTCATTGTTTTATCAAGGTGACCTACCGTACAACCTAAACTACGAGCTAGTCTAAACTTGAAAAAATCTATACTTCCTACTTTCCCTCTGACTCTACCAATGCTTTTTCTAGTGCTTCGGCGCCTTTAGGGTCTATAATTGCGTATATCTCATCCAGTGCAGCCTTAGCATTCTCATTTAATCCTTTAAGTTCTTCGGTAGTCATTTTAGGTTTTACCAAAGCTTTACTGATTTTCTCGAATCTAACATCCAGAGCCTTATCATAATCGATATCAGGTTGTCCTTTATCGTCCACACCTCTGATCATTGAGCGTGTAAACTCGCTTTGCTCACCAAGTGTTAACTCTCTTATGACAACTTTACTGTTAAGCGCTTTAATAAAATGCTCTTTCTCTTTCGGTTTGAATACATCAAATACATTACTCATAATTAATCCTTGTCTTTAATATTATCCGTAAATAAACAGGTTATTTACTTCGAAGAACCTCCATGGACAAGGCACAGAGGCTCGTCGAAGTAAACAAGAAAAATCTTGTTTACGCCGCTTTTGTAACAGTAGCTGAACCTTTAAATTCTAAAGAAAAGGTAAGCTCAACTTTACTATCTTTTGGCATAGCCATATCCCACTCTGCTACTCCCATTCTAGCTGAAATTTGTGTACCATGAGCTCCACCTGATGGTGTATTGTCGAACTCAATCACTACATCGATTTCAGTGTTGTTGTCGAAAGCTGTTTTTATTTTATCCTGACCATCTGCATTATCTTCATTATATAAAAGACCTAGTGTTAGAGGATCTCTCGTAATAGAACCTAAACCTACTGTTGATTCATTAGAACTCATACATGAATATGTTTTCTTTGCTCTTGTTTGTTTATAGTTACCTAAATCAATAATACATTTAACTTCAGAAGGTGATCCTGCTGGTACTCCTGCGGTTACAGCGTCCACAGTAACCTTAACTAATTGTGTATCTACTCCGCTTATTGCCATAATTTACTCCTAATTTTTAATATAAAACATAATTTTAATGTAATACCTCTCTTGAGATATAGTATTTTGGTCTACGGGGTGGGAATTGCTAATATACGCAGAATTTAAGCGCTTATTAGCGATAAATTGAGTTACTCTATCTGCTAAATTATATGCTGTTACCTTAGTTAATGCGTAACAGGTAACATATAAACCTAGCACATCTTCACTACAACCCTCGTATGACAATTGATTGCTCATAAGAGGAACCACATCCACATACAACCATTCATCCACTGTAGGTTTTTTAATGGACGACGCAAAATGTACTTCACCGGGCCAGTTTGTACTGAACTCTGTCTCTATTTCTCTTAAAATATCTTGCAGCAACATCTTAAACCCTTATATCTGGATGACCGCTACTTGTTCTAATAGGGTCATATCTTCGCCGTCTTTTATTCCATTTATGTCTTCGGAGCTCATTTCTCAACAGTAACGCCCTGCGTCTGACTATTGGATCCCCTCCTTGGGGCATCTGCTGCGACGAACCATACCATAGTGGTGCGATATAATAAAACCCTGTATCAGGATTAGTGACATTGTTAGCCACAGACCATGTATACTGATTACCTCTTACATGCCAGCCTGCTCTGGACCTTCCAGTGGCAACAGGCCACGCTTGCCGTAAGTCATTCTTCAGCTCATGTGTATTATCTTTGATAATGTTTTTAATATCATTTTCGATAATATAGTTTAAACCTTTCCATGTCACGCGCTGATCGCCAAAACTTCCGCTTACATTTAAACGAGCCATTAACGTTCCTCCCTTATGAGAGCTATATAAGCTATAATAGTATTGTTAACTATTATTGTTGTTACATCATGAAGCCACATATCTACGCCGTTATATGCAATGTAACTCAGTTCATTAACATTTATACTAGCGGCCGGATCTGTTACATAAAACGATACTGAAGCTGTTTCGAACTTAGCTAAATTATCATCTCTTTGGATGAACTTCTCTTTAAGATTAATGTCTTTGGTTGATACTGTATCATGTACAGCGTACATTATATCTATTGTCTGCTCGTTTTTAGTTGTTGTTCCTGTGACGGGGTCGTAACTCTCGCTTAATACGTTATGTAGCACCCCTGGCTGCCCATACATATCTACGATGCTTTTAATTGTTTTAGCAAACAGTGTTGATGTCATCTTGTTCTCCTGAACGCTAACACACCACCACAACCTTGAGGTTTCTTGACACCTACAGACTCCAAACAAGGCCAGCTCGTAGCTGGTACATCTTCGGGTATGAGTTTATCAAACCCTTCATTTTTAAAGAACTCAGTGCTCATATGATTGAAGTACTGTAAACGCACTTGCTGTTTAGCTTCCACAGCGTCTATACTATAACGGATATGATGTATAGCTATGTCTACCTGTACTTTACCTAAGCACTCAACAGCTGTGTCGGGTAGCTTCAAACCATTTAAATTCATGATGAGGTTACCTGTGTACAACAACCAGCGCTGCTTATCTTCAAGGCTTAAAGCCTCCCACACACCGTGCTCAAGAAAATCTTCAGCGATAATATCCGCCCCCGCTACATCAACAAAAGTATTGAAGTCGTTAGCTGGATGTACTATTAACGCTGTCATTTCCTACTCCTTATACATTACAGATTAACGCTGCAAATGGTACTCTTTTTCTATCTACATTACGAGTCCAGTTAGCCGCATTCTCAAACTCGGCATTTGTTGGTGATGTAGAGGCCATAGCTGCTTTGGTAAAGCTGAATCCATAAGGGTGTAAACAGAAGTTTCTTCTTTCCCATAGCGTCTCTTGACCAGCACCGTTACCAATTGCTGCTGTCCACTCAACTTCGTGTGCTTTTTTAGGCGTACCTAAACCATGACCAATCATACCACCACCTAAAATATAAGATGTGTATGTACCTGCTGCTGGTGAGTCTACGGCGTCGGTAATAACCAATCTAAGACCCCCTAAGGCTTCGTACAAGAACTTACCTGTTCTATCATCATAGATTCTATCTGTCACACCATCTTTTTTAAGTTTGTTTCTAATAGCTGAGTGACAAATCATTACGCCGAACATGTCTTGCGCATCACCTGCTGTTTGTTGTGTATCTAGAATCATATTAATATCTACAGTTGTACCTGTTTGGTCGTTTACAAAATCCGAAGCATTGTTCGCAACATTGTCCGCAATTAAACCTTTGATAATCGATAACGAAGTGAAGTCCATTTGTCTAGCCCAATAAGCACCTACTCTCGATGCAATAGCTAACATAGGATCACCTGTATGAGATAAATTAGCTGTGATGTTTCTAGCTCCCCATGATCTGTTTCTGTAGTTTCCTACAGCTACATCTGTACCTGTGGTGATGCCATCAGTACCTGCCATAGTTGCCGAATCATCTGAAATTCTACCTTCGTTATCTGCTAAATCTAAGAAATAGTCAAACTCGAATGTAGCTCCAATATTAGCCTTCATCAATCTTGTTAGTTCAGCGTCTTTAACAATTAAACCTGAATTCCATAGTACTGACTTTCTAAGTGATTGTCTTAGTACTTCTCTGTTATATTGATCCCTTTGGATCAAATCTGATAAAACTACCATAATCTTTCCTATTGTTTATTTGTGAATCATAGAAGGACCATCCTGGCTCCCAGCCATCTCTATTGTTATATAATAACATGTTTTTGCTGAGAACCACCTGAGTTACTAGTATTTTCCTGCTAGATATTTAGCAAATAGAGCGTCATGTAGTTGTGGGTTGGTTTGTTGCAGCTCATATTGTTTGGACGGCGAATAACTATCTGATGTTTCGTCGAAGTATTGGGCCCACTCGCCTGTGTCACCTTCTCCTTGGCTACCTCCCTGAGCACCACCCCCTGTACTTCTCTTACCTTTTATAACGGTCTTAAACACAGGATTTTGTTTAAACTCATTTATCAAACCATCCTGATTTATAGCGCCACCATCTATACCTAGGAATTGTAACTCAACAGCCCCCTCATCATTCATGTTTGCTTGTATGCGTGCTTGAATATGAGGTTCTAGAAGCAATGCATTCTCGCCCGCTAAATCTGTAGCAATTTGTTTAACAGCTGTGGTGAGGGCTGTTCTTTTTAAATTGTCTGTTAACTGTTGTACTTTTACTTTCTCCGCCTCTAATGCTGTCTCGTATTGAGCTGTCTTGGCTTGTATTAACTGTTCGTATTTTTTACCTTCTAGTAGCTCTTTCTCTATCTGTTGTTGCTTGAATGCTTCCAGTTCGTCCAGCTTTTGCTTCAGTGTGAGCTTCTCTTGTTTAAGTTTTATATTATTGTTCTTTAAACCACTCACATCCTCAAACAAGTCATCTTCCAATTGGTATGTACCGTCTGCTTGCTGTACATATAATACGCGATATTTCTCATCTACTAAGCTCAAATCTGCTATTGTTTTTTGTAACATGTTAAATCCTTGTCATTTTATTTTTTATTTTTATTTCCGGCTGGTAATATACCGGCCCCACCTGTACGGGATCCCTGCTGTTTATTAGGCATAGGAGCTGTCATTTCTGTAACCAACTTCATATCTTTCAGGTATTTCTCATTAGGTATGTTATCATCCACCAACTCCACTTGTTTAAGGTAGTTTAACGCCGTACCTCGGGGCGCTGTACCTGCAACCTCTGCGTTTGAAATAGAAGTGAGGAAAGGACCATCAGGTTCAGGAGCATAAAACTCTTTATTGATCTGTACTGTGTACTCTTCATTAACCCCCATGTATAGTGCAATCCAATGCATCCCTTGTGTTAACGCCTGTGACGCGTTGTTCACTATAGAAGCCAACTTACTCATCGATGCAGATGTTCTGATTTTCAATGCCTGCGCTGACTCCACTCCTGCCTTGTGACTTATAGCTTTTATACGCGCCCCCTGCTCAGCCATAGACGCTTCTAACACCTCTAATGTTCTATAATGGGTTAGGTTTTGCGCTTCTATCTCTAGTATATCTGCTCTTGAGTTCTCCCCTTCTATAGCTAGTACTTCGGAAGCATCCATTTTAACCTTCAGGTTTTGACGCTCTGCCTGTTTCGTCCACCCAGGTACCAACCCTGATAACACCAACTGCGGGTGACCTATATAAGTTTGCACAAACAATAACTCTGCCCATGTCTGATAGTGTTTTATGTTGGAGTTAGCTATACCTATCACAGGTGATTTATCTACCTTAGATGTGTTTGATGTTGTACCTACAAACATACCGGGTATCTCCGTAAGTGGTTCTCCATTAGCCTCCGGTACTATAGTTTTAACAGGTTCTTGATCTCTGTATATCCGTATTTTATATATGCCATCTTCAACAACCAGCTCTCTGTATAGGTATTTAACTTCGTTAACCTCACCTTTGTCTTCATCAGCTGCTATTTTCACCTCATCTATCTCTCTAAGCACCACACGCACCAGTTGAGCCTTACCTGAGCGTCGTGTCTCTCTCCAATTTAATATGTCCAGTGGCGCATACAGCGTTATATACGCTTTGTTATTTTCATCTTCTATCATATTAGGCGTTGTATCTACTGTAGGATAGTCTACTAACATGAATATACGACCGTATGTACCTACACCTCCTACAATTTCACGCCCTATGTCCTCCAAATCTAAGTAGTCTAATTCACCCAAATCCTCCTGAATAACGCCTTGCGCCTCACCTTCAGCAGGTTTGTTGACTTTCTTTTTCACCTCTATAGGTCTTCTGAAAGCCGACGACACTAAGTCCTCTACCGCTTCCGCTGTAAACTCAACAAAATGAGCTCCTTGCAGATAGATCTCATACTGGGCCTTAAACTCTTCGGACTCCTGCGACTCTACATCTGTACGCACAGGATAAGGCAGATAGGTTGTACGCGCCTCTTTAATGGCTTCTTCACCCTCAACACACTTCTTTAATTTCGTCCATGTGTTAAAGTATTGCTGATATTCACGGTGTGTAGGTATATCATCATAAGTCATCTTGTCGTCCTTGTGTTTGTGTCAACGGTGTACCATCTTCATTCCACAGCGGTGTCTTTGTGTCTTTATCCAACACACCACCGTATTTCTCCCATAACCCTTTTCTAAACAGATACAAATCGCTGTACTGTTTATTTGTGTCTAATGTGAACTCGCTCACCGGCAGTCTTTGAAAACTACCCTTACATTCTATTAAAGCCATACCAACTCCTCATGATAGATAAGGAGGCCAGCTATCGGTGTTGTCATCATTGATGTGTGGTTGTTTTGAATCTCTTATAGCTGATATTAGTATAAATAACATCAACACTATGCTGATGGCTGTCAGCCCATCCAGTATATAATGCACCGCATCACCTCCCTGCTAAATTTATGGTTTATATTGTATATTATAGTATAAGGTTACTGCGATAATACTGAAATTGAGTGAAATTAATGTCTTTTCAGTTTACCCATATTGTTGTAGTTGCTGAATGTCACTTTGGTTACCGGTTTCACAGCCCACACCAAATATCTGAAGGCGTCAGTGTAGTCATCAATAGTACCAGGACCACTAAACTTCTCAGGTTTACCGGTAACCTCATCATAACTGAGTTGCTCCAGTGCCTGTATCAATTGGGGACAGCCTATAGGGTCTATAAATATCTCCTTTCGTTTAAAGCCACTATTCACGCTCAGTATACTGTCCATTATATGGGGGTTTTTCTCCCCCATTATAAATACGACACCCGCATCACTTAAAATATCCAGATCTGACCGCGATGCATTGGTACTTTTGCTACCGCCCGAAGCGTCAAAAGCACCGTACAAATGTTTACCTCTGTATTTATTCTCCAGACGCTGTTTAGTGGCGAAGGTATCTTCCTCCAGCATCTCAGCAAATACATACAGGTAGTCTTCACCTGTGAGGACAGCACTTAGTGTAACACACCCACCGGCGTTAAAGTCACCACCCAGGTATATGTCTTGGTCCGCATCCGTTACTATGTATCTGTGTGTGTTTTTATTTCTGTCGAAGTGATTGAATACAGTGGTAGCTTTTAAGTTCACAAACTCACCATTTATGTAGCTCTCCACCAGGTTATCTGGGTATATGTCCCTCATCGTTTGTATGAAGTCGTCCGGCAGGAATATGTTGTCTGTAGTCTTGGCCTTTATCAAACGCCCTCGCTTCTCAGTTACAAATATTTTGTACATAGCTCTGAACCCTTCTGGCGTGGATACTATGATTAACTGTCTTACATTACCGGCTCTTAAACGCCCTAGTAATTTCAGAAATGCTGCGTATGCCAGTTCTGACTTAGCCGTGTCAAACTCATCCAGTATAACAGCACTAGCGTTAATACCGATTAATCTATCGTAGTTCTCCAGGGATTTACATATTAGTCTGTTTGTGGTCATTACACGCTCACCTTCTTCATTTACTGTCTCAAAACGCACAAAAAATGTAGATTCCGTGGCTTTGTAAGTGTAATCTAAGCCAAATTCCCGTAATGCTGTATGCAATTCAGGTATTAATATTTGAACGAGTAGAGGGAAGTTTGGTTCGCATATGATGAGGTCTGTCCCTGGGTTTAGTGACGCTAATTGTAATGTTTTACGCGCAACGATAAATGTTTTGCCCGAACCAAACCCTGCTGTTATACCTAATATCTTCGAATGGGTGTCTTCCATTAGAGCTATTTGATGAGGTAGTAGGTGTAGTGTTAATTCGTCTTTGACTTCTTCCTCCTCCTCTGGTGGTTGGGTGTTGATAGGGCGTAGATCATCTGTCAGTACAGATTGATTTGTGTTGTTTATACTTTGTGCAGATTCGTAAGGGTCCAGCTCATACTCAAGGAATAGATGTTCATTATGATTGTGTTTGTTCATCATTGGCTTCTTTGTGTTCTATTGTAGCGGGTACAAAAGATATTTGTTTAACCGTAGCCCCCTGTGAGCTTATATTGTCATTGGTGTCTTTGTAACCGTAGTGGTTTTTCAATATAAATTTGGACATATCACCTTTGAGTACACCTGTTAACGCGTTTTCTACTATGCCTGCTTCGGCTATAACATTAATATGGTATTTAAGATCCGTGTCTTCGTTGATTTGTTTTGATATATTACGCACCATCCAGGCGGGATAGTTTTGGTACCTCAGCATAAATGCTTTAAAACCCACTAGGGTGGGTATTCGTGTTTTCTTGTGTTGCAGATAAACATTAAAAAGTTTTAGTATATTTTTGTGATCTGGTGCTCTTGTGCTCATAGCATTTCCTTGTTTAATTAATTGGCATTTAAGTATTATATTATAGTAAACCTTAAAGTTTCATGATTTATGCGTTATGCATTATGCCTTGTGTGGTTGGACTTGGTAATTGTCCTTAATCTTAACCCGGAGTGAATTAACTTTTTATATATTTTAGCCCGGAGTGAATTAACTTGTTCTTAGTCTTAACCCGGAGTGAATTAACTTGTTTTTAGTCTTAACCCGGAGTGAATTAACTTGTTTTTAGTCTTAACCCGGAGTGAATTATTTTTTTTATATATATATTTTGGTGCGGAGTGAATTAACTTGTTCTTAGTCTTAAACCGGAGTGAATTAACTTGTTCTTAGTCTTAAATCGGAGTGAATTATTTTTTTATATATTTTGGTCCGGTGCTTGTCAAACTGAAACCAAGCTGACCCTGATTCAAATCTGACGGGTTACTTTAATTTTATCTATTCAGTTTATATTAATATAAATATAAACTGAATTAAAATTAAATATTATCATATATAATTTTATTTAATTTATCTATCAATCTTTTTTCTGAATTAAATCTTAAATAAATCGTTATTAAATAATCGATATAATCGATTAATAAATAATTATCTTTAATTTTATTTATTTTAAATAATAAATCGATTATATTCAGTAAATCGTCAATCTTTAAATTATTCTGAACATATAATTTTAATTTATTAATTAAATCGTCAATTGATTTATTTTTATTATTAAAATTAACTGACACAATTTTACTACATAAATCTATTTTAATATTATTCAATATTAAATCTACATCGACACGTTTATTCATTTTAAATCCTTTTATATTTTATATATTATATTATATCGTAATTTTACTGAAGATCTACTGAATCGCGTTGTAAATTTAATCGTATCGTGAGTATTTTTTATTATCGTAATTATAATTTAAACGAATCGTGAGGACTGTTGAGTATCATTAAATCGTATTATTAATTACAATTAAATCGTATTGTTAATTATAATTAAATCGTATTATTAATTACAATTAAATCGTATTGTTAATTACAATTAAATCGTATTGTTAATTAGTATAAAGTCTTATACAGCATGCTACTTTATGCTTCTCGTTTATTATAACATCACGTTATCATAAATCATAATTTGCCATTCTCGCGGTACTATTTTTATAGATTCGGTTTAATTATAATTGTGATAATAAAAAATACTCACGATTCGTTAAAATTTATAGCTCGTTTCAGGCTAAATTCAGCAAAATTACGATATAATATATTATATAAAAAATAAAACAAAAAGGATTTAAAATGAAAACATAACATATCAATCACGATCACGATCATAACATGCTACTATAAACAATTAATAATTTGTAATGAACAGGATAATAAAAACAAATGAAAACAAATAACAAAAACAACAACAAAAACAACAACAAAAACGATAACAAAAACGATAACAAAAACGATAACAAAAACGATAACAAAAACGAAAATGTACAATTAACTAAATTAGATCAATTACGATTACAAATCGAAGCTAAAATGAAAATGAAAAAAACATTAAACGATCTCGAACTATTCGATTACATTGTCGATCATATTAAAGCTAACAAATCGTTAACGAAATCTGCATGTGTCAAACAAATTCGTATCGATAACTATTCAATTTCACAATCTCGTGTATTTAATATATTCGATTCGATCGTTGCAGCTATCGAAGATGAAAAGAAATACGAATTGTTAAATAAATTAAACGATGACGATCGTAAAGAATACGAAAAACTAATCGAACAACAAAAACAATTCGAATTGAAAATGCAACAATTTAAATCTAAATTAAAATAATCTATTCGTATCGTTACGATATCGATAATATTAATATTATCGATATCGTTTTTTTTTTGCTTTTTTTACAATGCCCCTTATCATTCATCATAACATTCATGTGTCATTCATCATAACATTCATGTATCATTCATCATAACATTCATGTATCATTTTGTACTCTGATTGTGTATCATTAACCAGCCGGTCTACTTATCCGGTACGTTCGTGAATCTTGACGCTCCTGGAACGTTCAATTTTCCGAAACGCGCGGTCCTATTTTTCTAGAATGCTCTTTCATACTGGACGTGCCCGTTACGAAAAGAGCAACGCAGCGGTCCTATTTTCTAAACTGCTTCGTTTTAGGTTTGTCACAGCGCGCCGGGGACACCTAGAACAACGCAGCGGTCCCATTTTTCTAGACTTCGCGAATGATATTATGAATTGTACAGAACTATGTGATGTGATGTGATGTAATGTGATGTGATGTGATGTGATGTGATGTGATATGATGTAATGTAATGTGATATGCATCAATTATAATAATTGATGCATTGTGGTTTAGAGAGCAAAATCGCGATCGTTTAATATGGTTGTAAATGTGTATTGATCGCGTATAAGCATCAATGCTTCTAGTCGTTCGTTTTCAGTTAATCCTATGAACATGTGAGATGCAAGTATGTTCAAAAATGTGTCTGTTGTTATTGTTACGATATCTGTAACGCCTTCTTGTATCGTACGACAATATAGTAACTGGCGATCTACATGAAACATATATACGCTATCTGTTTCTATTATGATATCTCTTTCGTTTTCGAGTGTAGCACATAATTGTTTCACTTCATCTAATGTGTCTGTGAATTGAAATGTTGCTGATTTGATATCGGCAGTAACTGTATTAACACATCGAATTGACGCATCTAGTGGATATAATCGTTTCATTTTGTTGATTGTTTTGATTAGTTTTGTTTTGTTGTTTGTTAACGCACGCGCCATCACAGAATAAAATTCGTCACGTGTGAATTGTTTAGCTCTTGTGATATATTGTTCTGTGAGTGTACGACAATGCAATACGCCTGACATTACGCTTATCATGTATAACGCTGTAGGTGTTGCGATCACGACATCTTTGTCGTTGTTTAATGCGTCACATATTCGTTTAGCATCTTTGATTGTGTTTGTGTTGTCGAAAATGAATGTTCTCATCGTTCGATCCTTTCGTATTGATTTTTATATATATATATTTTATATATTTTATATTATATAATAAATCGTATTACATTTAGCTGAATTGGTCGCATAACAACGTAATCGTATAGGGATTCATGGTATTACGCGCGTGTAATATGAAATTATATGCTAATACCGCGGAATTGCTGTAATATGCGCGTTTTTGTGCGTTTAAATGCTGTATTTATAAAATTGTAATGCTGTGATTGTGTGATTGTGTGGGTGAGCCGCATTGCGACTCGTGTATTAAAAGTGAGGTGGTGTGATTGCGGTCACGAGATCTGCATGTTCGCCGGTGTCAGCTTGCGGAGCTATGATATCGATTAAGATGTCGTATATAGTGTCGTAAGGGTTCACACTTGAATGGCTTACTGTGGTGCAATTGTTGATTAGGTGCCAGTGGATGTACTGTTTATGTATGTTTGTGATTATATGAGTGTTGCCTGTGCTTGTATGTATAACCACCTCGTTGTCATCTTCTAGTGTTGTGAGTATGTTCTGTACTGTTTTAAGTGCGTTGTTGAAACATGATCTGTCGTTGCTGCTACGGAAACATGTATCATAAAAACGATCGTGTAATTCGTACTCTTTAGCGGTGTAATGAAGTATCGAGCGACAAGGATCATCAAGTACATCAGGTATTGCGCATACCTCTTTAACGCGATCAAGCACAATGTTATACACTTCAGAGTTGCGGTCATGGTCGCGGGCTATGTCGTCTGTTAACAGCTGATGTAAGAATAATGTTGCTGTAATGTGTGAATCTTTATATTCGATCGAATCGAGCGCTTCATCATAAGTAACTTCTGCATAATACAGCATGTTATCAATAATAGTAAAGCGATGTAAGTTTCCCTCGAGTGTCTCGAGTGTAATGTCTCTGTCATTCAACAGTTCATTTCTGAATGCCGCAGCATCTGTCAGCGTACCTTTGTAATCGAATATTCTCATATCGTGAATAGGTAATGGGTTTTTCATGTTAAATCCTTTTGTATGTTGGCTGCCTGTAATGACAGCCTTTGTTGTATTAGTTGACATAGTCAACATTGTTTGACAGCTTTTTAAATGTATATGTTGCTTTGACTGCTGCGAATTGCTTGTTGTACTCTTCCTCTGTAGCGTCTTCATCGAGCATTCGCGTTGTGAATGCAGTGAATAGTGTGTCTACTGGAATAGGCATTACATCTTCGATTTCAAGTTGTGGCTTGTGTCGCATCGGTCTGCATAGTAATATGCCGTTGTCGGCTTTTAGTATGAATATAGTTCTGTCGTCGATATGTAATAATATTTCCGCTGTGTCGTTGTCGAGTGTTTGACATATAGTCTTAACGTCCTCGAGTGTGTTGTTGAATGTGAATGTCGGCAGTGCTGTCATAAATAATGGCATTGCTTTTCCTTTCGTTTGTTATATTAATATAAAGCTTTTTAATTCTTTATATGTCATATTATAGCTAAAATCAGCTGAATTTGGCCTGAAATTAGCTATAAATCGTGAGTATTTTTTATTATCCTAATTATAGTTTAAACCTATCCGCTTGATGTTTCTTGTATCGTGTATCGCTCTATATGTTATATCATATATAGGCTCAAAGATTACGCGCGTGTAATATGAAATTATATGCTAATACCGCGGAATTGCTGTAATATGCGCGTTTTTGTGCGTTTAAATGCTGTATATGCAGTTTTATATATACAATATTTTGAGTATGCTAATGTCTTCATTGTTGATCGTTGTGTTTATGTCTGGTCGTGTGCTATAGGTTGATCTGCTTAGGTGATTTTCTTGTTTTATGGCTGGATTTCCACTTTTGTGTTATGGTGGTTTGAAGGACGGTGTGATTAGTGTATTAGTGTGTTCTATATGTCTTTTTGTTCTGTATGTTGGTTTGTTCTATACATCTTTTTGTTCTGTATGTTGGTGTGATCAAAATGTTGGTGTCGCTGTTGTTATTCAGTGGCTTAGATTTCCAAAAGTGTCGGTCCTATTTTTCTAGAATGCGTTTTATGTTTGGTTTGGTTTGGTTTGATTTGGTTTGATCGTTTATGCGGATTTGATCGTTTATGTTTGGTTTGATCGTTTATACGGATCGTTTTTTATGTTGTTTCGGGTGGAGCAGGCCAGGGTCAATATTAGCCGTTTATGCAATATCATCAATACTATCAATACCATCAATGCCAGCTCTACATCAATACTATCAATGCCATCAATGCCAGCTCTACATCAATACTATCAATACTATCAATACTATCAATACTATCAATACTATCAATACTATCAATACCATCAATACTATCAATACTATCAATACTATCAATACTATCAATACTATCAATACTATCAATACTATCAATACTATCAATACCATCAATACTA
>Ga0256831_1000074_pt1 | contig 47740 bp, 58 predicted proteins | sample 132544metaG_FD_189087 | JGI IMG/M metagenome (GOLD analysis project Ga0256831, IMG submission 189087) | Hydrothermal vent microbial communities from Lau Basin, Pacific Ocean - 132-544 | ecosystem: Environmental > Aquatic > Marine > Hydrothermal vents | place: Pacific Ocean: Lau Basin | collected...
TTCCCTCTATTATCATGAAGTTGGTCTGGCGGGAAGCGATCCATGGGAGTGCACCATATCTTTCTGCGTCGAATCTTGGGCTCCACGTTGCGGCGAACTCGCATCCGCAACAGCTGGTTGTGAGGTGAACTGGCCATAAGCTGAAGGCTGTTGCCCAGTCAACCATTTTCCCTAGTTTGGCCTTGTCCATTAGGAGTTCGGCTGCTTTGTTAGCGGATATGTCGAGATTGCCGACGTAAGCTTTTCCTTTTTCTTCGGTCAAAGATGCTTTCACCTCCACATCCATTCCCTGACCTTTCTCGATTCATACACTGCATATGCTAGGAAGGGAATGTAGACTACGAGGAACACTGTGTAGAACTCGAGTGCAAGTAGGAGTTTTGTCGTGTTAAATATTATGAATGAAAGTACGACTATGGGCTCTAGGGCGAGGAAGGCTATTAGGTATCCCAGGTACTGCATGGCTACCCGGGTTTTGGCTTCTCCTGACGGTGGGTTGGAAGCTTCATACCTCAAATACTTGAATGGCTCTGTTTTCTCAACCAACGGGTGCTCTCTAACTATCTTCTTTATGAGGATTACAACTAGCCATAGAACTATGATTAGAACAGCGGGCAGTACCAGTAGTCCAGTAATCGCAGCTACCGTGGGGTCAGACAGTAATGCTGTTATGCTCATAAGCATCCCCTCTAGCCGTGAGATTAGCATGCCCACATTTGTATATATAAACTTTAGTTAACTCTCTCTTATAGGAAAAGGGGAACGGTTAATTCTATGTTAAAAATATGGTTTAGAGGAAAAGTGGTTTAGAAGCCTATTAGATCGTCCAGCTTGGGCGGGTGAGGCGGCAGTCCCTTCCTCTCTCTGATCTTCCTTATTAGCTCGTCTAACATTGAGTCAGGTACTGGGCTCCATCTGCTGAATTCTGTGCCCCAGAACGCTCTTCCGGCTGTGACGCTTCTGAGTTCTGCGGCGAGATCAAATGTTTCGGCCACAGGTATTTCTGCTATGATCCTAGCAACATGGCCCATGCTTATCACGTCCAGCATTTTACCCCTCCTTTTAGCCAGCACAGATGCTATTGTACTTACATAGTCCATGGGTGTTCTGATATCTAGTTTCTGGATAGGCTCTAGTAGAGTGGGTTTGGCCGTTAGTATACCTGCGTAAATGGCGTTTCTAACTGCAGGGTATATCTGAGCTGGACCTCTGTGAGCTGGGTCTTCGTGTACCATAGCGTCGTGCAGTACCACTTTTACTCCTCTCACAGGCTCTGCTGCCAGAGGGCCTTCCTTCATTGCTAGCCTGTAGGCCTGTATTATAGTGTCCTGGACTTCTCTTAGGTGCTGTATACCTGATGTTTTATTCACTAGGATGTTCAGGTTCTCGTCGAAAGCCCATATTCTCCTAGCTTCATCGTAGTCCCATCCTGCCTTGTCTCTCAGTATTTTCGCTCTCTCCTTGACGTCCTGGTCCTCACCTATGTCTCCACTCTGCATTAGTTTGATTGTTTCCTCGTTTAGAGGTTCAACTGATATGTAGAACCTGTTGTGTTTGTTGGGGCTCTTTCCTTCGAATACCTGGCTAGCTTTCCTTATGCTCTCACGGTAAACTACTATTGGAGGACTGGCCTCTACTTCAATACCGTAGTTTTCTTTGAGGAGTTGAAGTGTCACTTCTAGGTGAAGCGGCCCCATGCCTGATAGCAGGTACTCTCCTGTTTCCTCGTTGATTTTAACGACTAGGTTAGGATCTTCAATGCTCAGCCTCCTCAGTGCTTCAATCATCTTCGAAAGCTCCTGCGGTTTCTTGGGCTCGATCGCTATTGTAACCACCGGCTCGCTTACATAGTGCATCCTTTCGAAGGGAGCCGCCATATCCTTAGCTTCAATGTCGACCGCTGTTTCCCCGGCTCTTGCCTTATCTAATCCTAGAACCGCGGCAATGTTACCTGCTGTAACCTCTTTTGTTACTTCCCTATAGGGGCCCATGAATAGGCTTACCTGGAGAACCTTCTGCTGTATCCTGCTGTTAACTAGCCATAACTCTTTTCCAGGTCTAAGGGTTCCTGAGAAGACTCTTCCCGTTGCAACGAGGCCGGCGTGTGGGTCTATTCTTATATCGTTTATGAAGAACACTACTGGGCCCTCTGGATCTGCCTCTATCATGGCTTTTGCGAGCGGACTGTTGAGATCCCCTTTCCACAGTTTCTCTATTCTATACTTCTGTGCCTCCCTTGGGTTAGGAACGAACCTTACTACCATGTCTAGTAGCGTCTCGTGCAGTGGAACCTTCTTTGACAGCTCGGCAACGCCCTCCTTCCCTTTGTTATACGCTTCAATGACGTCTGCGAACGTTATCTTCTTCTGCTGGGCCATGGGTATTGTGAAACCCCATTTATCCCTGGCTGAGCCGAAGGCTACTGTTCCATCAGCCGGATTAAGCTTCCATTTGCTCTTGAACTGCGGTTCTGCGTACAGATCTATTAAATTGTTCACTTCTCTGATGACCTCAACGAATCTCTGCTGTATTTGCTGGGGGGTGTACCTAAGCTCTTTGATGAGCCTGTCAACCTTGTTTATGAAGAGGAGTGGCCTCACTCTTTCTTCGAGGGACTGGCGTATAACTGTTTCGGTCTGAGTCATAACTCCTTCTACAGCGTCGACTACTACAATTGCCCCGTCTAGGACTCTGAGGCTTCTAGTAACTTTGCCACTGAAATCCACGTGTCCAGGCGTGTCTATCAGGTTTATAATGTAGGGCTTACCTTTGTATTCGTGGTATAAGCTGACGTTAGCCGATTTAACTGTTATACCTCTCTGCTTTTCTACACTCAAATAGTCAAGTGCCAAAGCTTCTCCTGCTATTCTCTCTGAGATCATTCCGGCTGCAGCGAGCAGTGAGTCGCTAGTGGTTGTTTTCCCGTGGTCGACGTGGGCTATTATCCCTATGTTCCTGACATGCTCTAGGTCTCTCATGATTTTCTCTATTTCAGATACCATTTTGAAACGGGCCATTTTCTTACACCCACTATATACACATCGTTTTGGGTGGATTCCCTGTCGGGGGTTTTAAATAATGACTTAGCCTTGTACCTGAATTGTCTTCTAGGAGAAATCGTCAAGATGATAGGTTCTACCTCTGCGTTTCTCGTATTTCATGTGCAATATCTTGTAAATTTCTACTGCCCTCTTCTCACCTATGCCCGGCACATTTGCTAGCTCTGAGATTGAGGCGTTCACTATTTTCTCTATGCTACCAAAATGCTCCAATAGCCTAGAGGCTAGTTTTGGACCTATATTAGGTAGGGATTGAGCTATGTACAACTGCCATTCCCTGGGATCTGATAGTTTGGGTTTCCTGTGAACCACTATGAACTGGCCTTTACTTGAATGAACCTTCTTTGCTATATAGTATATCAGATCTGCAGTATCGCTAGGGCCTCTGGTGGTCACTACTCGTATTCCGTAATTGACTAGGAGAGATGCTAGTGAAGAATTGAATTTATATCTGTCTTTATACGGGGCAAAACCCCCCTCTATTACCAGTATAGGAAAGCTATAAGCAGAGGACATGCGGTATGCTTGGTCGAATAAACGTCCATCATATATGCTCTTCATATAATCTGTGATGCTTTTCCTTTCTATTACGATCTCACCGGAGATTAGGTAATCTCCCACATCCAGCCTCTTATATACTACCAACAACTTTTTCTCTAACAATAAAGCAACAGGGCTGCCCTTTTCCCTGGTATCAATGTAGACTCTTGCTTTCTCTTCGTTTCCTCCATTCAATACAGAATTCACCGAAGAATTCAAGGAGAGTTTTCACTTTTTTATCCCTACTCTTCGTACTCCAAGGTATTGAACCTTCGAAGAGAGCACTACTGAAATGACCTCCTCCGCTTCCCGTACCACCGAATTTCTCGGAGAGCCATAAAGCGAATTCAGACACATCTATAGTTTCACTCCTTGATCTCAACGCTATTCTAGTGTAATCCTTTTTATCTGAAAGCACTATCGCAACGTCAGCCCCTATGTTTACAAGCGTTCTAGCTACGGCGGATTCAAAGGATCCCACATGTGTACCTGCTACTAGAAGGCCGCATATTTCATTCAATATAAGCCTTTGGCAAGCCTTTAATAGCGCCATTCTCTGGCTCTTGTCAGCCTCTTTCTCCAATAAGGAAAGGGCGCTGGCGTAGTCTCCTCCAGCTCTTTGTAATATGGACATTGCATAGAAGGTATGGGGTCCCGTTTTTTGGAATCTCCTAGTGTCGTAGATTATACCTGACATTAGAAGTGTGGCGAGGCAACTTGTTTTTGTAGAGCTTGATACTTCCTCGGTGAGTGAGGATTGGATGATGTAGGTCACTATTTCAGCTGTAGAAGAGTAGTCTTCTCCCCCAATGTATAGTGTTGCTCGGTCTTTAAGGGTTCCAGTCCTATGGTGATCAATTACTATAACGTTCGAAGGGTCTTCCAAGTATTTATTGAAACAATCAAGCTGTGTGGGGTTTGCTGTGTCTAAAATTATTAGTGAATAATTAGTGATACTATTCCTTGTACATTCTTGTTTATATGTTATCCTAGTCCCTATGCAGGTTTCCGCTACTTCTAATAGTCTTCTGGATACCGTCGACATACCCTGAGGAAAGCAGAGGTAAATGTTTCTATCCACAGGTAGTAGCTGCTTGAGTATAAAATAGAGGGCTATGGCGGATGAGACGGCGTCAGGATCGGCGTTTTTATGCGTTACTAAACAAATGTTAGATTCACTTATCTTGGAGACCAATTCTCTAATTGTTACATTCACCATTTTCCAAGATCTCCTCGAACTCTGCTCTCAATTTATCTATCAGCCGAGCTAAGATTTCATCATAGCTGGGTGTGACTGGGCGACTACCGTCTGCGCTTACTGATAGTTTAAGATTGAGTGCTGTGTCATTATCAGGTATATCAGCGTCTAAGACTATGTCTAGTTTCTCGAGTTTTCTATATGGTTGTTCTTTGAGTATCTCTTGAAGACGGGTTTGAAGCTTTTCTAGTATGCATGAAAGTTTTTCTTCGTCTATTTCCAACTCGAGAACCCTCTTAGGGTTGTTCACTGTTGCCCGTAAAATCTGCTTTGGAAAACCACTGGTTTAAGTGGAATTAAAAATAGTTTAATATACTTTCCCGTTTACTTGGCTAGTGTCTGGTACTGCTTCGCTAGTAGAGCTTTCAGCTTTTCTTCAGTTTCTTTGAGTTCAGCGGTGTATTTCTCTTCCTGCTTCTTGAACTTCTCGAGTCTTGCCTCCAGTATTTCTAGCTTCTCCTTGGCTTCTGATAGAACATCATCTTTCTTCCTTTTTGCAAGAACTCCTCCGATAGCCTCGTACACATAGTCGTCTTCTACCTTGTTTTCGAGGACGTCTATCAGTCTTTTCAGCTCTTCTATTTCAGCTTCTGTCGCCATTTTTTGCTGCAGCAAAGTGGAAACAAAATCCCTTAACTGGTTGTATCTAACGGCAAGCGACTGGACTTCCGGTGGAACCTGTTCTGCCATCTGCATTGCACCCAGGGTTAACGCTGTGGCGGGATAGTATTAAAGGTTAGCCTCGTGGACATCAAATATTATTTTTAGCAGGTTGATATAAGAGGACAGCATTGCCTCTGTGTTGCTTAGTTTATCTGATTCTAGGCGAATAGTAATCCTATTATTGTCGCAGTATAGGTCTACTTTGCCGCGTGACAATTTTTCCTCTTCTCCGACTTCAGGCTCGAGAGATTTACAGGTTATGTCAAGTAATTTGGGTTCCATTTCTTCAACTGTTATCGTCACTGACAACTTCAATTCTACGCACCCTTATTATAGGTCCCACTAGATTCCCTCTCCCATCGTGGAATGAAACAGTTTTAACGTCATTGACGACGGATATCCTAATACGCCTAACATTTGAATCAACATTGGCTTTACAGAACCTATAACCAGTTACCTCTGATACGATGCCTGTAAGAGCATAAACATCTTCATCACCGCCGAATGATATGCAGTACTCTCCATTATACGTAGAAGGCTTAGAGCGGGCTTTCTCTCTGTAGAGCGTTACGCCACGTAGTAGTATACGATACTTCTCGTCAAGCCCTGACTTAGGAATGTCTGGTTTGAATATTTTTAACATACTAGGATTGCCTTTCTTCTCATACACAATTATTAGCCATTTAGCCCTTTTTGATATAGAAATGTCATATAGGTCTAGTAACGTGGCTTTGCCCCTGTTAACCTTCACAAGCACGGGAAGAATGGTAACTAATTCATTGACAAAGCTTCGGGTTCTGTTACCTGGTTCCCTAGAAGTAGTTATGACCACGGTTATACTGGTTCACCTATTCACTGGTGCTCGAACAAAAATTAAGGTGATGTGATAAATGATACCATACCATTACTTGGATAAAAACTCGTCCTTGTCTAAGACCATTATCTGCGGGTACGTGGTGCTGAGGCCTGTGTTAGGTACGTATGCCCCTCCAGCCCATGTTGCACCGCATTTCCTGCATTTCCATATACCTGTCGAGACTCGGTATACAGTGCCTACGGACCCGCATACAGGGCATTTATGCGGTGCATATCGCCTCTCTAAGATTTTCTTGACTCTCTTCCTAAGAGTTGATCCGTACCTAGGGCCGTAGCGTCCTACTATACCTACTATCTTCGTTCTTCTCGCCATGGCTCACCTACCTTCATTACCCTCATTGTTTACGGCGGCGTCAACTGCATTAAAATATTTTGGAGCCACTGATAGGGCAAGCTCCATCGCGTTGTTTATCTCGTCTATCGTCATTCCTCCCTGGCCCATTTTTTGGATACCCGCTATTCTCCCATCTCTGCTTACTGCGAAAGCTATCCGGGAATCCGCTACTACTTCCTCGTCTAGGCTAGGGTCTACTATGAGGTGGTCTCCTATTTTCGCTATATGTACATAGACTGCTTCTTCCTTCAAGGGGAGCGTTCCACTGGTTGCTTCCTTGTCGACTACAACATTATCTCCTTCTACTTTGAATCCCGGTATCCTAGTTGTTTTGAGGGCGGCAAGTGATGCTATCATAGAGGCATCTAGTAAGTTTCCGTCATGGTCAATGATGTAGAGGTCAACCCATACTATCCATACCTTTTTGCCCGGTATGATAGATAGTTTCTCTAGTTCAACCGCACCTAGTTCTCTGTAGCTTCTGTCTATCACTCTAGAGAGTTCTATGGCGTTTTCATCGGGAGGCCCCGGCTCGAAGGATGGGGATGCCAGTGGAACGAATTCAGCGTGAACTGTGAATACTCCTAAATCCGGCATGTCTCGGAATGGTTCTCCTACTTCTAGTTTAACACCTGCAATAACCTTGGTTTTTCCGAGTTCAACGTATGCTGATCCTTCTGCTTTGTCCAGGTAGTGTGTTACTATTTTCACAGGCCTAGGCTCCTCAGGCCTCCTCCCGTCTATTCTTAGCCCTTTCTCTATTAGGGATAGGATCATGTTCTTCTTTAACTGGGGAACGATCGGTATCCTGAACGGTGTGAACGACATTTCTTTCACCTCAGCTTTGAAGTACTTTAGAGTATTTCTCCAGGAGGGTCTTCCTCTGCATTTCGCTGATGGCTTCAAGGGTCTTCCTGGCCATGTCCATGGCTTTCACGAATTCTTCTTTGCTGAGAACACCGTTTAGCTGGAGTAGCACTACTTTACCCAGCCTAGTAGCCATGGCTACTGGCATATCGGCTTCCCCATACATATCTTCAACCTCATCGATATCCACAACCAGTTTTCCATTAACTTTGCCTATAGCAACACCAGATACTAAATCTCTCATAGCTATCCCCGCATCGGCAAGAGCCAGGGATGCAGCTGTTACACCGGTAGTTCTTGTCCCTCCATCCGCTTGGAGGACTTCTATGAAAAGGTCAATCATAGTTCTCGGGTATAGCTCGGTCATCACCACTGGCTCCAGGGCTTCCCTGATAACTTTGGAGAGCTCTATCTCTCTCCTAGATGGCGCGGGACTTTTCCTTTCCCCTGTAGAGAATGGGGCCATATGATATCTTACCCGGAGTATAGCTCTATCCGGTAGAACCATGTATTTCTGGATGGGCTCTCTAGGACCGTATACGGCAGCGAGAACCCTTGTTTTACCAAAAGACACTAGAGCCGAGCCATCAGCGTTCTCAAGTACCCCTACTTCCATGTGTATAGGCCTAGGCTCCTCAGGCCTCCTCCCGTCTAGCCTGGTTCCATCCTCTTTTATTAACTGCGGTTTTTCACCATATTTCAAGGCAAGACTACACCTCCTAACTGTTAGACAACTTGTCTTTTAGGAACGTTCTAACCCGGTCCGTTAGACCTGAAGTATGGGCTTCAGCCTCGATTTTCTTTATGGCCAATGTGACAATATCTTCGATATGCGGGTTGTCACAGTTTATGTGTATCCTCCCGTTTACACCTACTGTTATATCACATCCAGATTCTTCCATGAGCATGTTGATCATACTCCTCTTCTTACCGATTACCCGGGGGATCCTACTGGGTTTTATCTCTATTACTTTCCCTTTGACTATTTTACCGAATTTCTCGCTTCCTTTGAGGGTTATGAACGGACTTCTAAACCTGTCGAAGGAGCTTATCTTACCTATAACATAGTCTCCCTCGACCAGGTAGAGTGACAGTGACTCGCTTGCAGGGTTGAACGGCCTATTTAGAAACTCTTGGGCAGTTAACACCGCGTTGTACGGCGCGTTTATATCTATGGTCCAATACGATAAGCCTACGTTCACAACTATTCCTATGACTATATCACCGGGCTTTGGGATGTAAACGTTTTCTAGTGGTATGTATATTTTCTTTTCTTCAGTAACTTCCAGTACCCCGGGTAGAGCAGCATATACCTCGTCTCCCAGCTTGTATGTAGCATAGTTCCTACCTAATCCCCTGACTTCAAGGTTCGGCCCGTCAAGCTTGTCTCCTGGTAGAACTATTATCTTTTCCTCAGCCATTTTCTCAGTCCACCACTTTTATCTGAACTTGTGCTCTGCCTTTAGTTAATCTGTTTACCTCGTTAATAACATCATTCTGTGCACCTGCAGGTATCTCTATCTCTGCAACAAGGCTACCATCGTTCCTCCAGTCAGTCTTCTTTAACTCGCCCAATCTGCTTAGCTCGCTGTAAGCCCTACCCGAGAATTCTGGGGGGATGACTACTCTAATTATGGCTCTAGCGAGCTTTATTGGTATAACCCTGGCTATACGTTTGACAGCCTCTACCGCCTGGGCCTCTGCCGATTTATTTAGGTCAACACTTATGCGGAGTTCGTCAAACAGGTTTTCTATTCTTTTAACCGGTATAGGCAGCTTCGTCTTGGGGTCGACGGCGTTTTTAGCTATGTAGTTAATGATCTGTCGTTTCTTGGCCTCTAACAATTGTCTCCGCTGTGCAGCGGTTAGCTGTAACTCTCCTTGCTTGATTATGATATCAGCTATTTTCTTTATATCCTCCGTACCAAAGGTTTTCCTTACGGACTCGGGGCTTGCTTTGAGGCCTTTTCTAGCGTCACGGTAGACGGTGTCACTCACTAACAGGTCGTCCCAGTTAACCTTCTCACCGTTTTTATACTTGAACGCCAGATCCGGATTCACGAGTATCTCGAATCTATGGCCTCCTAATTCTATTTTAGCTATAACGTATTCGTGGCTACTCAATGTTTTTCACCTAACCTGGGTAACTCTACGTCATCACATTATTTTGAATCTGTATGGATACCCGATTAAAATGGGTATCCTTGAAATTTACGAGGAGAATTGTAGGTTTAACAGAGCTCCGATTAGGAAATGAGCCTCGATAAAATCTCCTTTATCTCTTCCTTACTAAGCTTCCTAAACTTGCCTGTTTCAACAAGGGCGATGCCGGCATCAAAATTCTCCTCGGTAAGCTCCTTTATGTTCTCGTTTCTCTGCTGCATCGAGTATATCATGGCTTTGAAGGCCAACTCGATCGTTTCATCCTTCCCTAGTTCATAGTTGTAATGCTTTTCCAAGTACTCATTGGCGCTCTGAGCCCCCATTCCTATGGCTATCGCTTGGTAGCCGATATACTGGCCTCCCGGTTCTGTTCTAAGTAGCCTGGGAGTCCCGTCTGGATCCACCCCACCGAATATCATTGAGACACCGAAAGGTCTTACTCCACCATATTGTGTGTACTGGTGTTTAACATCTGCAACATGCTTAGTCAGGTATTCAACTGTAATGGGGTCTCCGTAGAGAAGCTTATGCCTTATACTTACTAGTCTAGCATAATCGATGAGCACCCTTCCATCCGACCCGAACCCAGCAAATGTGACGCCGATGTGGTCGTCTACGGAGAACACTTTTTCTATGCTGTCAAGCTCCATAAGCTTAGTAACATACTTCTTCTCTGACAATAGTACAACCGTACCTTTAGTCTTTACTCCGAGGCTGGTCCATCCCTTTCTAACAGCCTCGAACGCGTATTCAACCTGGTACAGCTTACCCTCCGGTGAGAATATTGTTATTGCCCTATCATAACCCATGGCTTGACCGGGTAGACCTGCCATCTTTACCGCCTCACTAACCCCATGATTAGGCTTAGAAATAATGTTTTATTAAACGTATTGTTCTAACTATGATGGGCCAATGAGGAATAGTCCGACTAATGAACGATGATTACTCTTCTCTCAGCTGAGGCCCTAGCATACTTAATCACCATAAGCTAGGGTTGCGGTTAAATTTAATACAACTACCTAATTATGGTTTATCGGATGAAGACGTCGCTCCAGAGAGAGCGCTGCGATGACCGACTCACGACGAGCTGACGCATCATGGATAAATGCGCTATGCTGTGTTACATGGAGGCAATAGCGGTTGCGGCGCTCTTTGCCCTTCTTTATTATATTATAAGGAGAATTCCCACATTAAACCTCGACGGGTGCACTGCCGAGTCGTTTAGCGTTATTAAGAAGCTTGCAAGTAAGCCTAGGAGAAGATACATTGTTTTGGAGGCTGTTGGTTTCAAAGATGAATTGAAATCACGTAGAAGCGCCGTTAAATGGTTGGAGACCAGTTTAAAGGGTATTATCGGTGAAATAGGACTCGTCAACCTAGGCTTAACCATAATTGACTATAACCCGAAGAATCAGAGGTTTATCATAAGGGTCTACCACACAAGGGTTAATAGTTTCATGGGAGCGGTGGGCATCCATAATAACAGGAGTGATGTTAAACTTTCGGTTCTCAGTGTTACAGGTAGCATAAGGAAGGCGAGGAATTACCTTAGATCTTAAGTTGACGGTGGTTTAAAGAGTTGAGACTATCTTGATCACATCATCATCTTCCAACACGTAGTTCTCACCTATCCTCTGCTTTGTCTTTGCATTTACAGCATATAGGAATCCCCTACCTAGATCAGTATGTATCATGTAGGCCAGTTCCCTAGCTGTAGTCCCCTTGGGTACTAGGTATGCGTCCGGAAGAATTCTTCCATCTTTGTCTGTGTAATGTGTAGCATCTTCAACAGGATAAACAGTTATCATGTTCAAGACTTTGAACACTGCTGTGTTTAAGGCTTCTTGAACTCCTGTTGAACCCCATTTTCCGAGCACATTCTTCTTTATAGATTCGAGGGCTTCCCGTTGTTTCGTGTTTAAGTCTCCTATCACCGTGAAGGTCGAGTCGCCTGGAATGTATCTTATCAATCCTTTCTTAGCGGCGTGCCTCAAAGCTAGCTCTGCTACACTACTGGTTGGTATAACAGGTATCTCTGGGAACTTTTCTTTTAGACGCTTAATATTCTCCTCCGCGGAGGGACGGTCTGATTTATTAGCAACTATAACAATGGGCTTGGACTTTCTCCTGAGAACCTTTACGAATTCAAGTAAATCTTCGTCACTCCAAGTTGTGAGCTTAGAGGGTGTTTTACCTATCTCCTCGAATGCCTGAATTACATGTTCCTTTTTTATGCTGAACCCAGAGAATCTCTGCGCAATAATAGAATACTTGTCCGTATACGAGCCTGTGTCTAGAGTACGTGCGAACCTGCTCCAGTCTTTCTTTACATTATTAAATATCCACATGTCTATTTCATTGAGTATGAGTTCCACTTCCTTTATCGGGTCGAAACTACCTGGTTTAACCGGGACGCCGTCCTCCGATGTGGACCCACTTGCATCTACCACTAAGAGGATCGCGTCAGCCTGTCTTATATCGTCGAGAAACTTGTTGCCGAGTCCTCTTCCCAGATGAGCACCTGGTACTAGTCCTGCTATGTCCATCAGTTTAACTGGAATAAACCTATTCCCCTCTATACAGATTGAGTTTCTCGGGGTGCATTTGGGTAAGCCTAATTTGGTGTGGACGCATTTTTTCCTTACATAACTAATTCCTATGTTTGGTTCAATAGTAGTGAAGGGCCTGTTCTCCATTTCGACAGACGTTTCTGTGGCCGCGGAGAAGAACGTTGATTTGCCCACGTTCGTCTTTCCGACAACGCCGAGAAGTATCTCCCTAGGAGGCATAGCCACCACAACCCTTTTTTCTTGACAGGTTGAAAGCCGGCTTTAATTAGTTTGCACTGTGAATATGGGTGGCTTACCACTATCTTTGAGAGAAAACTATTATATCCTCAAGTTAGTATTACATTCTGATTCAGCGTGGATATGGTGGGAGAGTAATGGCGAAGTCGATGTACCACTATATAGCAGCGACCTGGAAGAAACCGTATGACGGCGTCCATGGTGCATATATGAAGCAACTACTTATCAAGTGGAGAAGGCAGCCTAGTATAGTCAGAGTTGAGAAGCCTCTAAGAATTGATAGGGCCAGACAGCTTGGTTACAAAGCTAAACAGGGAGTGATTGTCGTTAGGGTAAGGGTCAGAAAGGGAGGTCTGAGAAAGCAGAGGCCTAACAAGGGTAGGAGACCGAAAAGAATGGGTGTCTACGGTTTCGCCCCGGCGAAGAGTATAAGGCTCATAGCTGAGGAACGCGCACAGAGGAAATATCCTAACATGATAGTGCTGAACAGCTATTATGTCGGAGAGGACGGGAGGTACAAGTGGTACGAGGTCATCTTAGTAGACCCTAATCACCCGTCTATAAAGAGGGACCCCGAACTTAAATGGGTAGCTACAGGAAAACACAAAGGGAGACCGTTCAGGGGATTGACTAGCGCTGGCAAAAAGATGAGGGGACTCCGTAAGAGCAGAGGCCTCAAGAATACAACTAAACAGAAATGGAAGAAGAAAGCCAAGGAGAGGAAACTTAAGAAGAGGCATGAAGCCAGCAGAGGAGCCAGGCTCATAGTCCCAGACGAGATAAGATACAAGATACACAAAGGAGACTTACAATAGTCTCCTTGCCCCCACTTTACACTATAAAACCTACTAAACCAGGTTTTTGCATAATAGAATAGATAAAAAGCTAACCTGTTAGACCTATATCTCCTGTGAGACCGCGATGACCAAAGCCAAGAATAAGCGTTTTCTCAGGGAAGTCATTATTTCTACAATAATGCATTCTACAGAGGACGAAGATAAAGTTAGAAAAGCTATGCTTCACGTGGTTCCTGAGAGTTTAAGAGAGAAAGTTATAGATAAAATCTCCATTGCCGCATCACGAGGCTTCCATGGGAACGAGATAAGGTTCCTTCAACTCTTAATAAGGGGGAAAGAAGCAGAGGAAGTGTTTGCACGAATACTATGCAACCTGGACGATACTAACAGGGCTATACTGTCTGACACACTGGATGAAAGAATTGATGGTTCAGGCAACCTGTACCTTAGGCTGGGTAAGCAAGAAGCATATCTTGGAAAACTGGTATTATTAGATGGCGATGATTCCCTCAGAATAGTGTTCAAGCCTAAATACAATGAAAAAGGATTCTGGCCACGCTATATAAAGTCGATATTTGAGGAGAGATGCAGGAGTTGATTACCTATATAGACTTATCTATAAGACCAGAGAACTGTGACGTATTAAAGGCTATTGCAGAAAAAGCGTCTAACTTAGGGTTTAAAGGCATCGGCGTACCTGTCAATGTAGCCGATTGTAACGAAAGGTATCCTATCCCCCTTATACCGAGGATCGATGTTGAATACAGGAATCTCAGGGGTCTCCGTGAACAAGTAGGAAGTAGAAAAGTGTTAGTAGTTATAGAGGTCTCTGGGCTAAACGATCTTAGGAAAGCACCCTTGAGCAAAGCAGGCAGTGTTATAAGGATAAAACCAGATCTCGCTAAGTATATAGATAAGTCTCAAGCGAGGCTTTTAGCTGGGTCGGGGAAAATATTGGAACTCTCCTTGAAAGATTTTACGAAAAACAAGAATAACATGTATAAGTTCGCTATAGCTGTTAGGAGGATGCATGCCTATGACATACCATACGCATTAGTATCCGATGCCCAAAATGAATATGAACTATGGCATCCGAGGATGATTATAGGGTTGCTCGAACTAATCGGTATTCCCCAGCCTTACAACTCAGCCTCCATAACAACATACCCTTTAAGGGTTTCTAAACGATTTATTTTGAAAGTCGAGGAAAGCTAGGTATACCTGCCTTAGAGCCTCGGGTTTATTGAAATCATCACGAATATAGAGATGCCATATCGGCGTGTACTCGGGATCCCAGAACGAAAGATACTGGCTTTCTTTAACACCAGAATTTACAGCAACCGTTCTCCAAGATGAGAGGAAGCCATCCATTTGCCCCCATAGTGCTAGAGGCTTTGAGAGTTCAGGGCCTCCCCTAGACAGTATTGCCTGTAACCTAGCATATTTGGGGTCGGTATAAGTAAAGCTCGACACGCTTCTACCTACACCTTTCCTTATGGCCTCAATGTTGTTTTTGATCTTCCTTAGATCGCTAAACCCGTGCCACTGGAGAGGTGTAAACGGCTTTGGTATGAACGGGTTAAGTGAGACTTTTAGTTTGCCCCCGACTCTCTTAATTTTACCTGCTACATTTCTGAGAAGCTTAACGGTGTCTTCGACATCTCTCTTGGTCTCTCCGTAGAACCCTGTCATTAAATAGAACTTGAATTGTTTGAGCCCTACGTCTATAGCAGTATCAACTACCTCTTCAACCTGGCTTGAATATATCTCTTTTCTCAGGGACTTTGCAAGCCTAGAACTTCCTGTTTCCGGGGCAAGCGTCAGTGTTTTCTGGCCTATTGACCTAATCATACTTAACCTACTCTCGTTGAGAGTGTCTACCCTCAAACTGGGAACCGAAGCCTTTAGGCCTTTTCTAATTATGTTTTTCAGGATGGAATCAGATTCCGGGTGATCGAAGAACGAAAGGCTATACAGTGTTATCTTATCATATACACCGCCACTGAATCCTTTTGAAATGATTTCGTCTATTGTTCCGCTTGACCTAACCCGGTAGGGACGGAATATTCTTCCTTCCATACAGAAGAGACATCCTCTTGTACATCCACGGGACACTTCTACGAGCAGTGCCTTCCCCCATATGGGCTCCACGCTGGTGTTGGAATACCTGAGCTGGTTTGTCGGATAGAATGAACCGTCTAAGTTCTCAGCGAAAATCCTTCTTGTAGGCTTATCTTTTTCGAGTGTAAACACGCCTTTTATTTCCGAGAGCCGTTGTATTTTCTCTTTTCTAGTGTAATCTGAAACTATTATGTCGAGTGCTTCTTCCATAATATTCTCCGCTTCCCCTATGAAAACAGCATCTGCAATACTAGAAACGGGGAGCGGGTTCCCGGTGACTGCTGGTCCTCCGAGTATTATTAGCGGGTCATTCCGCTCTCTTGCTTTGGAAAAGTAGGGTATGCCTGCCTTATAGAGGAATGAAACAAGGTCCTTGTACATTAATTCGTAAGGTACGCTTATGAACAGGGCGTCATACCTTTTAGTTTCGAATGTTTTGCTGTCCCAGTTTCTCAAGCCGTCTCTTTCTATCGTTATTCTGTGCACATTGCGTCCGTAATGCTCTATCATTTCCCTCAATAAATGGAATGCCAGGCTTGAGAGAGCCACGCGAAGCTCGGATAAGTATACCAGTCCTATTGTGCCAGCCAATAGTATCAACCATCACATTTAACTATGGAGTTATCGGGTACGTCCCTAGCAACCCTGCAACCTGGATATATTATACTGTAGGACCCTATCTTTACTCCAGGATATATCAATACTCCTATTCCTGTCTTAGCATAGCCTCCTATGACCGCGCCCATTTTACGTCTTCCGGTTGAAACTCTTTTACCTTTGACCGTCATCTTGACAGGTTTATCGTCAAACCTTAGATTTGCTGTCTGTGTTGAAGCACCTAAATTAACGTGCTCTCCTATTATCGAGTCTCCAACATAGCTTTGGTGGGGGACTTTCGCGTGCTCCAACAGTATCGAATTCTTTATTTCTGTATGGGCTCCCGCTACAGAGCCTTCGTGGAGTGTAGTGTAATCCCGTATGAATGCATATGGTTTCAACCGGGCCGTATCGCCTACTATGGCTGGCCCATAAACTGTAGAGTTCTTCTCTATAACCGCTTTTTTGTGTATTATAAAGGGTTTACCATTATCGGATTCCCTTACCTGGAATTCCCTTGTTTCCTCGCAATTATTTTGTATACACTCTACTATTGCCCGGTTATTCGCTTCGAGTAGATCCCAAGGTCTTCCAATATCCATCCATTCATTAGCCTTTAGGACTAATGGTTTCAAACCTCTTTCCATCCCTACCCTGGTTACTAGGTCTGTTAATTCATACTCTCCCCTAGGGGATAAGCTTAGTTTCTCCAATATATTGACGTCGGCAGCCGATATTCTAAGCAAACCAGAAAAAACCAGGTTACTAGGTTCTTCTCCTTTAGGGGGTTTCTCGATGATGTTCCTAACAAGATTATTTTCTATTTCGACTACCCCGTACTCCCACGGGCTTTCTACCGGAGATAACAGTATTTCATAGTCTCCCTCTAGGAACTGATGGTACCTCTCTATTGGGAGATACGTGTCGCTGTAAGCCACGATAATACTATGCGGGTTGATCTTATCCAGAATATTGCGCGCCCCTACGAGAACAGCGTGGCCCGTACCAAGTTCTTGTCCCTGATCTACAACTTCTAGAGCGGCTTCTAGCTTGTACTTCTCAGCGCATTCGCGCACAACTCTAATTATTACATCTTTCATATAACTTGCTACAACCGTGATTAAACTGGCTTTCTTCGAGAGTGCTTTCAAGTGCCTACATATTATAGGTTCCGGCCCTATTGGAATAGACGGTTTGGGCCTCGTTGAGGTTATAGGACGAAGTCTCTCGCCTTTCCCGGCTGCGAGCAGGATTGCTGCCTCGTCACTCAATGTCTTCTACCCAATCGTATAGGGTTGTGATTATAGCTATTAAACCGGATACCACTGCGAACTCGGTGGATAACGTTATGCCCGGTGCTATATCGATTATTTTATCCGCCGCCCTGTATACCCCTATTGGAATTCCTTCACGAGAGCCGGCTAGTATATTGACTCTCTTGTTATGTGTAAATGTTTCAACTAGAAATTCTCTTTCTTGCGTGACAAAGTTGCCTTCTGGTTCTAAAACGATTATTGGTTCATTCCTCCGCGACCTGACAATTTGGTACAGGTCTTGTAGTCTAACCAGTGTTTTCTGGGGTTTTCTAGAGTACGATTTCTTCTGTATTCGGTACCTGCTCTCTATTCCTTCGTTTACTCCTTCAATAAACTTCGCTAGAGGCAAGCCTTCAGTTAGACCTATGGGAGCTATTACTATTTCCTTGACTTCGAAATTTTGTACTTCTCTTCCAACTCTTACTCCCATCTTATATGACACGTCCGGCTCAGCTATGTAAGGCATTTGTATGACGCTTATCTTTCTCGTGTAGTTGTGCATCATTTTCTTATCTCGGTATTTCCTCAGAACCTGGGATCCAGGGAATATCGTTATATACGCATTGTCATCGATTATTTCGATGCCTATAACTATGTCTGGATCGGTAAGGTTGACGCATGCCCCTGTTGCTTTTTGAACGTGTGACCCTACGATTCTATTCACGTCTATGCTAGTGAAAGAGTGCTTTCCTCGTCTAACTGTTTTAACAGCGAAGCATTTTCCCCGGAGAAGCTGGTCCGGTAGGACTTCTAGGACTGCTTTACTAATACTATCAAGATCGGCTTTTGCCTGGTTGTTTACCACGAGGATTTTCTCTGCCTCGACTATGTTTTTCGATATAGTCTGGGCCTCCGAGCTTGGGTCCCGGCATCCGTTTACTAAGACTAGTCCCTGGTAGCCTTTAGGTGAGGGTTGTGGCTGTAGGTATGGTATAGCGTCTTTGATTCTGGATGCTACAATTTTCTCCATGCCCAGCGGGGTTTTGATTATTAGGCAGGTTTCCCCCAATTCGTATTCACTTCAAACTAGAGTACAATAGAAGGTTGCTATAGAGGTTTGTAGAAAAGATCTTAGCTCCTCTGCTGGAGAGGAGATACTATTACAGCCTTCTTTATGCCTTCATCCGTCTTTATGTAGAGTAATTTTGACTTGTATACTTCTACTTTTCTTATGGAGTAAATCTTCCTTGCTTCAGACTCTATTTCCCTTACTAGACTGTTCTCGTTTTCAGAGAATATCATGGCTTGTATGAGTTCATCCAGTGTTGACTCGCTAGCCCGTTTCTCAACTATTTCTTTCATTATCTTTCTAATTGCTTTCTTCTGGCTTGTCTTACACCTGAATGATGTGAATGTTATAACTGTTATCCTGAGACCGTAACCGTCCTTTGTCCAGACGTCGAATATGCCCTGTATTTTACTGCTCTTCCTTCTTGTGAGGCTTTTAATGTAATCCCTGAGTAGCTCGTGTCCTTTAAACCTGGTGTAAGCAGTGTCCCCTTCAACTCTCTCTATCTGAAAGTATAGTTTTATATGGACATGAGTGAATTCTCCGGTTAGATCGTAAAGCGTTACTTCAAGTACTCTGCCTATGAGTTTGTCCGGGTCGTCTGCAGGTGTCGTTCCAAGCAACGCGTTACCGAATAGGGGGGGAGCTACTACTTTATACCACTTCTTCATCTTCCATTTGTCTCTAACAGCTGTTCTACGGGGTCTAGGCATTTCCCTACACCATCCACTCGAATCCTATAATAGCCACTGGTTACTTCTTAGTTTTTAAGTATTATCCGTCTTCAGACCTGTGGACTGCTGTATAAGCCTTGGACGCTATTTTCATGTGTTCTATAATGTCAATCACCGTGTTTTTGAGGGTAAGAATATCACGGCTGCTTTTAATTAACGTGCAAACCTTATAGTTTAACTCGTTCTCTGTGAGGTTTGACTCTAAACTAATATTCTCTGGAACACCTATCTTATCGTCTGGTGATAGAGCCCCTGAAATTACCTCGATCTCCTTCAGCGGTCCTGTAACTTTTATCTTTACACAGAATTTAGCCATTCTTCAAGTTCACCACTGCATCGCTTATTTTTGCAACCATTTGGGCATCTAGTTTTTTGAGCAACATAGGGCCCTGTCCATATTCTATTTCTGGTATAGTTGTAATGTACGACTCGTCTTTCCTAGTCACAACCAACGAGTCTTCCTCTATAAAACCATAGAATCTTAAGTTAAATCCTATGATGTGAGTTAATTCCACCGGGATTCCGGGTATATAATACATGTTGAGCCATGGGTATTTTCTGACTCTCTCAAACCTGACGAATGATCGTTTAATAATATCTATCTGATCTACTAGTTTCTCGTACTCAACTAGATACCTATTGGCGAATGACTTGGGGTCGTAGACTAGTTCCATTACTGGGTTGAAACTTCCTTCCTTTGCTATTGCATAGTAGAGGATGTGTTTTAGGGTTACCATGTCAACTCCTGTTCTCTTGTAGAATATCACTTCTCCTACTAGATCCCGTGGATCTATCTTCTTCTTGGCATGGTCATTCATTTTCCTTGTTATCAACCTTAGGATTTGAGCCATATCCCTGTCCTCTATTTCCCTGGCTTTCTTTGACAGTAAATGCTCTATATTAAGCGATTTAAACTCCTCGACCAAAGATTCCTTGTCACCGGTTATACCAATTATTGCTGGCTCCAAGGTATAGTACAGAGACTCCGCTATCGTGTAGTAGTCTATGCCGTGTAGAATCAGTTCTTCCCTAGAATCAATATCTTCGAAACCCTTCCGAGACAACCAATCATTAAGATATGCGCGGTCTATTTCGGTTATGACGGGCTTTAAGCCTCTTGAGGCTAGGTACATAGATAACAGTGATAGTTGCGAGTATTCCTTAGTGAGCACCCCGGTGCTTTCAAGAAAACTGGTAACCGCTACTCCAAGACTAGAATTAAACTCGAGACAAAATGTGTTGGGTGACGGTGGCTCCGCAAGTTTACGTGTCAGGCAGACCCTCATATAATCGGATCGATTATCGCTTATTTTAGGAGAAGAATATCCAACTAGAATATGTGGTTCTTCAGCTATATTGGGTGGCGCAAGCCGTATAGATAAGATGCTGTGAACTCCGAGTCTTTGGAGGCCGAAGAACAGTATAGATGAAGCGAAAACCGATTCTATTGCTGGATAGGAGTAAATTCTTATCAACCCGTTTTCTACGCCGCTGTTTAAGAAATCCCTGGCAATACCGTCAAGTACCTCTCTCTTTGATTCCAAGTCGTTTCTATTAGATATTTTTAGTGCTAGCATTGAAAGTCTCCCCTACAGGGTTTAGAGATTAAGTTGTCGTCTTTTATAAAACAATAGCGACATGCTGAAGGAAGAAGATAGATTATAGAACTGGATGGGATTTATCACATGCCCGCATATGACGCTACAAGATACTTGGCTTCTTCAGGGTTGTATTTCCAGTCGGCTGGGAGCTTACCTGTTCTCTTATAATATTTAGCCAGACGATGAATCTTGCTTTCGATTTCTATTAAACCTCTCTTACTATGGTAATCCTTTGGATGCTCGTCCAAGTGTCTCCTCAGGTTTACAGCCCTCCTAATAAGGTGGAACAGGTCTTCGGGAAGCGGAGGAGCAAGATTCTTCTCCTCAAGTATTTTGGTAAGCTTCTTGCCCAAATAGGGTTTAACCAGAGGAATGCCGAACTGGTCTCTGAGTATAACACCAATCATAGATGGACCGTATCCCTTCTTAGCCAGGTTCTCGATAATTATCTCTATTTCCTCGGGCCTATAAGGCACCCAGCTCGGAGGCATTAACGTCGCAGGCCTCGTTGAATGCGATTTACCCTTATCTCTCTTCTTGTTCAAGCACTATGCACCCCCAATCATCAACACTCTAATACAGAGTCCCCGTTATTTAAGGTTTTAATGGTTTCTGCCTAGAAACCCATTCAGCTAATTGCGTGAAAGCCCTATACCTATGGCTGATAGTGTTCTTTATACGCTCCCCCAGCTCAGCCATAGTTCTATCATATCCCTCCGGAATGAATATTGGATCGAAACCGAATCCCTCTCTACCCCGGGGTTCTTCAGATATGCTACCGTGAACTATGCCGTTAAACGTCTTAACATACTGGCCACATATACATGTTAGTGAAGCCTTAAAGTATGCTCTCCTATCGCTTATGTTTTCCATTAACTTCACTATGCCATCGTTCCCTATTTTACGTTGTACATAGCTGGAGTATGGTCCGGGAAACCCGTTCAACGCTTTTATAAACAAGCCGGAATCCTCTACTATGAGCGGCTTCTTTATCTCGTTATATGCCTGTATAGCTGCGTATCTAGATATTCTTTCTATACAGTCATCTTGGACTTCGATTTTGGTGACATGGGAACCTTCAAGTTGTATATTCCACTTGCCGAGTATTTCCATAGCCTCCTTTATTTTGTGTTCGTTGGAAGTAACGAAGACTAGTTTAATTCTTCCTTCTTTCTTCGACATACCTGCCTCTCAACTCCATATCCTTTAATCTCGCTACAACTTCCTTGTAAAAACTGCTTGCAATAATCGAGTATCCTTCTAACACCGCTTTATTTATGAACCCTAAATACCTGGGAAACGAGGATTCTATAGATTTCAGGAACACTCGGAGATCCATAGCTCTATCTTCTACATCCCCTGAGAACCGGCTTAAACCGAAGTCTATTATGCAAGGAAAGTTTCTGTCGGAACTATCCACGATAACATTTGAAACTGTGAAATCCCCGTGGACTATATTAGCTTTGTGGAGCAGAGCAAGACTCTTCCCTATTTTAACAAATAAAGAGCTTAGATTGTATGCTTTTTCAAGTGAAGGGTAGATACTGCTAAGAACATTGTCGAGACGAGTACCTTCAAGCTTCTCCATCACAAGCATACCTTTAGAGATAGCGGCTACGAGTAGCCTCGGTACACAAACTCCATTGGATGCAGCTTTTTCCATAATCTTGGCTTCTAGTCTAGTTCTCCTATTAATCAGCTCTTCCGCTAGTACTGGATTCATGTACCTCCTTGGATACCTGTATTTCACAACCAAGGGTACCCCTAAATACCGGACTGAATATATAGCGGCTTCTGCCCCTAAAGCTATTTGTTGACCAGTCAATACATGTGATGCGAGAACTTCTAGTATATCCATGGAATGTCAACCTCTGTTATACGCCATCTTTGCCTTGCAACTGCCGCTTCCACCGGTATTGTGACTCCGTGGGCTAAGCCGAGTAAACCCGTCCAAGCAATCATTACTCCGTTATCTCCTGCATATTTCTTGCTTACCCTACAGTACTTTATCCCTCTCTCCTCGCTTAGAGCCTTGTATTTATTGTGGAGATAATCGTTTGCAGCTACTCCTCCCACCATCAACAATGATTCCTTACCGGTGCTGCTTAGAGCTCTTTCTGTGGCTTCTAGAAGCTCGGTGAACGCTATCTCTCTCAGAGTATAACAGACGTCATATAGGCTTCCTGGGCTATTCTTTAAGTGGCTTAGGGAAGCTGTTAGTAATCCTGAATACGAAATATCTTGGCCTTTAACAGTGTATGGGAATCCTTTGATGAAAGAGCCTTTTTCCGCGCAGATGTCGATGGCATGTTTCCCATTGACTATGTATGGCGGTGAGATGCCTGTTTCTCTTGCAAATGTATCTAGTAAATTGCCAAGTGCTATATCCAGGGTTTCGCCTACAACTCGGTATTTTCCCTCTTTGTAAACTATGAGTTGAGTGTTTCCACCCGATATATAAACTATCAAGGGGTCTTGGAGCTTGCATTCTAGTCTTCCTATTTCAATGTGGGCAACGGCATGGTTCACTGGTATTAAAGGCTTTCTCAGACTTAGAGAAAGAGCCCTCGCCAGTGTTATACCTACTCTTAACTGAGGACCTATTCCCGGGCCTAAGGCAACTGCTATTCCATCTATAGCTGATGGATCACTAATTTCCGAGAATACCTCTTTTAGCGCCTTATCAACACTGGATACCATAAACTCGGTGACCAGGCGGGGGTGCAAACCTCCCTTTATAGGATTGTATTTGAAGCGGGCATCCACGAGGACTTTGAAAGGAGGGTATGAGACTACTCCCACTCCTAGGGTATGGGCAGTGGATTCTATGCCAAGAACCGTTATGGGTTCACTTCCTCTTCTTTGAGGGAGGTTGTATAAATTCTGTATATCCGCATTTTCCACAGTGCCACCTCTCAACAGGCTTCTTATGGTAACCCATTATGCTACCGCATCTTGGGCATTTCTTGTTTTTCAGTCTTATGGTTCCCTTATCATAGTCGTATTCATAAAGTTTATGCACCCAAGCCATTAGGCATCACCTATCCTTTTACTCTTCGAATCCCTCTACTCCTCCGTTTCTGTCTATTATATATTTCGACTCGAATTTTAGTGCCCTTTCAACTGTATCATATATATTTACAATAGCCTTCGACTCTGCTTTACCGTACTCGGAACGTATGGATTTGACGTAGACCCTCTTCATGTCCGCTCCATAAGCGTTTGCCACAGCCATCCTTATGGAGAACCTCATAGGTGTTCCTTGTCCAGGATGAGATATTGTTAAGTACAGCTTCTTCTTACCAACCAGAGGGTTGTAGATCTCCTTGGACACTACAGCTGTAACTCCCTCACCTATCTGTATTTGCTTACCCTCTCCGCTCAAAGCTATAACACCCTACCTCACTACATCGGTATTATCAGGCATTCCATAAATAGGCTTATATGTCTTACATGCATTCAACTGGTTCTAGATATAGAATCCTGATGGAGGCCATATACCTAACTAGTTGATCGATGAAAAACGCGGCAATACCTACGCCCGGTACACCGTACAGAACCACTGAGTTCAATGGTGCACAGGAGAGTGCTGGGAGAGCTAGCATATCCTCTTCTCCGTCTACTAATATAGTGTAGCACTCGGCTCCTTCATCCTTACTGGAGAGAACTTTACATATCACTTCCATTGCTTCCAGTGAGAGTTTGCCCTTCGGGTTAACGGTTTTCAGCACCTTACATCCTCGAAGTTCTTTCATTAAATCAATATGTAAAAATTCATTTCTCCTTGTCCTACCATCGATCACTGAAACGAATGGTTTAACACCGTTTTTGATCAGAGACCCTGTAACCACGTCACCTATAGAAATAACTTTTTTATCCTTCAGATTATCTCGAATCCATCCATCAATATTTTCAGTTACTATTTCCCCTCTCGGTATCGCATAATCTATCCTCACATCTTTAGGTATATTCAAACATTTCATTACTACTTCAATACCACCTTTCCTCCAACCTTAATGGCATAGATTCCGGGCTTGTCCGGCCTATTAATCATCTTGGCAACAAGTGATTTGCCCGGATCTATTATTATGATCATACCTTCCCAGTCTTCTGTGAAACTAGTAGAACCACAGTAGGGGCAGCTTTTAGCGTCTAAGGGAACCAGGCCTCCGCATTTCTTGCACGCCTTGAATATGGGTCTCCTAGTCCTCCTGTAACTCATGACTCAGCCACCTTGGCTTTCTCGGCCTCAATCCAGTCTTCTTTGCCTAGGAATGGCTGCCTCATGGTTAAACCTACTTTCACCCATCCACTCTTAGTGGATATCTGTACAACTCTAGCTCTTACTACATCACCTAGTTCAACTATCCTATTAGTCTTAACTCCGATGAACGCGTTCCTTGAAGGATCGTATTTAACAGGCTCATCCATAATTTGAGTTTTATGGACTAGCCCCTCTACAGGGCCTATGTTAACGAAGAGACCGAAGTTCTTAACGTCGATTACCTTGCCTCTAACCACTTCATTCAACAGCGGCTTGTAACTTAGTACATCGAATTCCACTTCAACATATATCCTAGGATCGCCAGGAACTATTATTCCCTGAGACAGTATCTCCAAGTTGTCTACTGAGAGTATAATCCCTAGGTCCTCATCGTTTCTACCTTCTAGGCCTTCTACGAAATCCTTTCTAAGGAGCTCTAATGCAACCTCTTTAAGGCTACGCCCTTCATACATCATGTTCGGAGGCACTTTCAATACTTTCCTGACCCTCGATAGATAATACATTTCTAGCCATCCCCGAGCTTCTAAAACCGTGAGCCTCATAGGTATTTAAAACAAATACCCTTTATAATTATAGCTTGTAAGTACTGTTTGATTAAATGATCTCAAACCTGTTCTCCGTTCTCCTCAGGAAAACAGTTGCAACACCGAGATCCCTAGCCCTTCTCCTTAGGTCTTTGTCGAGGGTTGCTACAACCACTTTGCATCCTAACCGCTTCAAAGTGAGGGCCATACTATAGATGTCGTCATCGGCGCTATCTGTTGTACTTCTTTTCACTATGTAGAACTCGTGTGAAGATTTTTCAATTACTTTCTTTGCGACTGAAGCTTTTGAACGAATAGAGAACCGTGGATTATTTAGGTGCCTCTCTAACTCTTGGAGAACTGACTTCGGTATCAGAAAAACGGGTTTTCCCTCGAAAACGTCTAGCAGAGACTCTAGGGAGGGTCTTCCTGTTCCGATTGCCATTAACACGCTAGTATCAACAATAACTAACAATAAACCTTTACTACACTTTTGGATTATATCCTCTGTTTCTATTTGCCTAATCATGTTGTTCTAGTCCTTTATAACGCCCCATCCTACAAGTCTCCATCTACCATGTACTTGTTTGCTGATCGCAACTCTAGCACCAGGCCATCCCACTACTGGGCGTTTCAATACTATTTCAAGTTCATCCTTGCTCACCCTAGTAGTTATTCCAAGAGTGATAGCCGTACCAACAGTGAGCATCAAGGGTTCTCTTACATTAAGCTTGTCTATACGGACAAGCTCCTTAAGCCCTACAACACGCTCTAGCAAGTGATATTCTATTCTAAGAGAATTATAAACCGGTGGCAGCGTGCCGGGCTTACCGATAGCGTTTCCCACAAGGTTGTCCGCTTTTGTTACCGAGGGATCCAGTTTAGTTCCTATGGCCACCAGCCCACCTGGCTTTGCTTCTTTTACACTTATGTTTCCGAATTTGAGGCTCTCAATAGTAGTTGTTAATGGCTCGTATACTGTTTTTCCACCGGGTTTAACTAGCCTTATACCCGGCTTGATCTCTATCTCGTCTCCTACTCTGAACACACCTTGAATAATACTACCTCCTATGACACCGCCGACAAGTTTGTCTGGAGGTGTACCTGGCTTGTTGACATCGAAGCTCCTGGCTATAAACATGAGAGGGTCCTTAGTCAGGTCCTTGGGTTTCGTTGGGAGATACTTTTCCATAGCCATTAAAAGCACATCTATGTTTATTTTATGTAACGCGCTTACCGGAATTATTGGAGCGTTTTCAGCCCAGGTTCCTTTAAGGAATTCTTTTATCTCCTTGTAGTTCTCTCTTGCTCTTTCAGGGCTTACAGCATCTACCTTGTTCTGCACAACAACCAGGTTTCTAACACCGATAATGCCCAGAGCCATGAAATGCTCGTATGTCTGGGGCTGCGGACACTTCTCGTTGGCCGCGATCACTAGGATTGCCCCATCCATGAGTGCTGCTCCCGACAACATTGTCGCCATTAGGATCTCGTGTCCCGGGGCGTCTACGTATGAAACTCTCCTTCTAAGTTTTGGTTCTCCTTTACCGCAGGGGCATTCTGGCTGTGGAGAATATCCCTCGGGTTCTCCGCATTCTTCGCAGAACCAAATGTCTCCATCGGCGTAGCCTAGCTTGATTGTCATCCCCCTCTTTAACTCTTCGCTGTGACGAGATGTCCATACACCTGTAAGTGCCTGGACTAGAGTGGTCTTTCCATGATCCACGTGTCCGACGACTCCAATGTTAACCTCTGGCTGGACCTTAGCTTTCTCTACCACAACCCACACCTATGGATGAATTAGATATTCTATGGGAATATTAAGCGTTTAAAAGTGGAGTAGTGAAATAACTGGTTTACTTGTAGACTATAACAGTGTTAAGCTGGGCTAGTGCGGTTTTCCTCCTTTCTCCTCTAGGATCCGGTATAGTGTTACCCCTGATTAGCTTCCTCCTTCTTTCACCGTCTTCCCTAGGATGGAACCCCGGTGGGCTCGATATTAGTATTCTCTTTCTAATAGCTCCCGGCACATCAGGCCTCATAGGTATGCCAGTAGCGTCTGTTCCACCCGTTATTCTAAGACGTTTCCCTGGCAATCCTACGAGTCCTCCGTCGAACTCGTCTTTTATTTTGAGACCGGAAAGTTTTATCGCGACATCCTCTGGGACGGCTATTTGCCATGCCTTGGCCCGGAACGCCTCGGCTTCGGCTTCCATTTCACCCACAGCTTCCCCTATCAACTCGATGTTTATGTGGACCTCGTCGTCGGGTAAGTCTTCTCTGACTATCACCTTGAACGGTATGTTTATTCTCTTATCATCCTTCGTGAATCTAATGGTGAGAACTCCTATTTCCCCTAGTTTCAGTTCATCAAAAATTTTCTTACTGACAAGAGCTACTGGAAGCATACTTCTCTCTTGGTCTTTTTTCTTCACCATTTCAGGTTTAAGCTCTAATGCGCTGTCATCGGATCCTTTCACTTTTACCTTAAGTATTTTCTCTCCAGCCTTGGGGTCCGAGATGACTACTCTCAGAGGGGGTCTTTCCATGTAACTCATATCACATCACCGCCGGTCCCCACCATTCATGTGCAGCGGGGGCCAGCATGGATTGAGTAGCTGTCTTGGAGTCAATATAAATCCTTTCCCGCAAAACAATTCATCCCCTGGGCGGTAGGTAATGGTGGAGAAGAAAGATAAACGGCTCAGGCAACCCATAGTCACAGTGCTAGGCCATGTAGATCACGGGAAAACAACCCTGCTCGACAAGATAAGGGGCACTGCTGTTGCTATGAAAGAGGCGGGTGGAATAACACAACACGTCGGTGCGAGCATGGTACCTGCAAGTGTGATCGAGAAAATAGCGGAACCCCTGAAGAATATAATACCCATAAAACTCAAAATACCAGGTCTCCTATTCATAGACACCCCCGGCCACGAATTGTTCAGCAACCTCCGCAAGAGAGGGGGCAGCGTGGCCGATTTCGCCATACTAGTAGTGGATATAATGGAGGGGTTCAAGGATCAGACCTACGAGGCTATCGACATACTCAAACAGAGACGTGTGCCTTTCATTATTGCTGCCAATAAGATCGACAGGATCCCGGGGTGGAAGTCTTACCCGGATTCCCCTTTCATACAGTCCTATAAAATGCAGACCGATGAAGTTAAGTCAATCCTAGAAACAAGGATATACGAGTTAATGGGTCAAATGTACGACCTAGGGTTGCCCGCTGATTTATTCTTGAAGATAAAAGACTTCACTAAAACTTTCGCAATAGTCCCTGTATCGGCTAGAACCGGAGAAGGCATCCCGGAACTCCTCACCGTTCTAGCAGGATTGATACAACAGTATTTGGCCAATAAGTTAGTATATGCTGAAGGACCTGCAAAGGGCGTGGTCCTAGAAGTAAAAGAAGAGCCTGGCCTAGGCACTACGCTAGATGTTATAATATATGACGGTATTCTAAGGAAGGGAGACATCATAGTTACAGGAGGAGTTAACGGGCCCGTTGTAACTAGGGTTAAAGCGCTACTCATGCCGAAGCCATTGCAGGAAATAAGGAGTCATGAAGGAAAGTTCATGTACGTAGATGAGGTAGCTGCTGCTGCGGGAGTGAAGATAGCGGCTCCTGACCTAGAAGGAGTACTGGCGGGTGCGCCGTTATACGTGGCTAAGAACAGTGAAGACGCTGAAAAACTGAGCAAAGCCGTCATGAAAGACGTAGAATCTGTTCTTGTCAAGACGGATAAGGAAGGGGTTATAGTCAAAGCTGATACTCTCGGAACCCTAGAAGCCCTCACATTTGCATTGAAAAAACAAGGGATAAGTGTTAGGGCGGCAGATATTGGCAATGTCACAAGGAACGATGTGATAGATGCTTCTATAACCAAGAAGCATGACAAGTATCTTGGAGTAATATTAGCGTTCAATGTCAAAGTAACACCCGAGGCGGAGGAGGAGGCTAAGCTTAGGAAGATACCAATATTCGTTGACACAGTAATTTACAGGCTCTTGGAGTCCTATGAGGAGTGGGTTAAGAAGGAGAAGGAGAGGGAGAGACTGGAAAAGCTGAACAGTATGGTTCTACCAGGCAAGATAAGGGTGCTCCCAGGCCACGTGTTCAGGCGCAGTGATCCCATAATTGTGGGTGTAGAAGTACTGGGAGGTAAGATAAGGCCCGGTTATAAACTAATACGAGAGGATGGCAGGGTTATAGGAGAAATATCAGGTATAAGGGATAGGGATACTTCTCTGGATGAGGCCACTATGGGAATGGCTGTCGCTATTTCTATCAAGGGGAAATCCATGGTGGGCAGGCATGTGTTCGAAGGAGACGTATTGTATACAGATGTGCCTCTGGATCATGCAAGGGAGATCATAGACAAGTATCACAGTGATCTATCTATGGACGAGTTAATGATTCTCAGAGAGATCCTGGAGATCAAGAAGGGCGAGGGACCCGTCTACCGGTTGTTGATAAGGAAGCTGGATAAGATGATTGAGAAGAAATAAAACCGGGGAATCACTCTATTTCCTCTGGAGTGAAGAACACTCTATACTCTCTTTCGAAGCTCTCAGGAGAATCCGATGCGTGAACAACGTTTTCCTGGATATCAAGTGCAAAGTCTCCTCTAATAGTGCCAGGCGCAGCTTTTCTGGCATCGGTCGACCCTATTAACAGCCTTACAACACTTATAGCAGAATCACCCTCGAGAACCATCGCTACAACAGGTCCGCTCGTAACGAATTCTACTAGATCATTGAAAAACGGTTTGTCCCTATGAACACTATATAGCTGCTCTGCCCGCTCCCTCGTCAGCTTCACCATCTTCAACGCTTTAATCTTAAGTCCTTTCCTCTCGAACCTAGACACTATTTCTCCTATGAGACCCCTCTTAACAGCGTCAGGTTTAATCATCACGAATGTTTTCTCAACAGCCATTACCGTGTCACCTTATGCCATAGCTTTTTGTCCACTTGAGTTTTCTAGGATTCCTCCTCAGAACTAGGTAATTCTTCATGCATTTACTCGAGCAGAACCATAATATGTTGCCTCTCTTAGTCACATATTTAATGCCAGTGCCGGGTTCAATGGGTTTTCCACAGAACGCACATACCTGCTCCTTAGGCATATTTTATCACCTTAACCGCTACCTATTAAGGGGGGTTCAATGAATATAGTTTAAATAAGTTTTTATCCCTAGGATTCACCATTGAGTAGTTGACGTGAAAGGTGCAGGAGAGATGAGTAAAAGGGAGGATAACATTATAGAGGAGCTGGGGTATCCCGCTGAGGTCATCCAGCTGATCGGACGTACAGGCGTATCAGGCGAGGTTACACAGGTCCATGTCAGAGTGCTCGAAGGAAGGGATAAGGGCAGGATAATAACGAGGAACGTGCTTGGCCCCGTTAGAATAGGGGACATATTGATGCTGAGGGAGACTGAGAGGGAAGCTAGGAAGCTAGGCAGGAGGTAGCCTATTCTTTTTAACACTATAACACGCATACTCATTGATTCCCTGAGATACACAGGTTTCTAAACCTAACACGTTGTTTTCCGTTTTTAACTTGTTCCATAATATAGTTCCTATATACTGGCTTAAAGCTTCCATGGAAGCTTGGGGAAATGGGATGCTCGTGTAATCCAAACCTGCTTTCTCTAAGATCTTTGCAATATTTCGTTGTTTCTCGCCTAAAACGATTTTATGATCTAGTTCTCCTATGATCTTGGATATCAATTCTTTTATCATAGATGTATCTATTATGATATAGGTATCAGGATCCGGTGTCCCTTCTATTTTGACCTCCACGTTAAACGAGTGTCCGTGGAGGCCGTAATCGCCTTTCTCTTTAGTATACGTAATATGGGAAGACTCAAACGAAAAACCTTTCACGACAATATACGTTGACCCATGGATTTCCATGGCTGCTCAGCCGAATTTATACCACACACCATGTCCTCCGGGAGGATAAGACCATGATACAGCATCATAGGGACATATGAGTCTGCATGTACCACACTCCAAACATCCTTCGTATACAAATACTAGTTTACCGTTCTCATCCAAACTATAAAGACCTGCTGGGCATGCCTTTATGCAAGGCTTGGTTTCACATTTACTGCATTTCTCGGTGTCGACTATTATGTGGGGCTTCTCGAATATCTCGAACTTGGTTAGTGTAAGCCTCTTCTCTACTGACAGAGGTTTCTCTTCCATGTTCGAGCTCATATTGACCGCCTCGCCTCAAGGAACAATTTGAACAGGGTTATCCATCCGAGCCCGTGCGACTTAAGGGAATTCATCAATACCGGGTATATTCGTCTTACTTCTTCATCAGTAGTGTATGCCGTGCCCAAGACCTCGCATGCTATATCCGGTAGATCCCGGTACAAAACCTCGTTCTCCAGGAATTTCGGCAGGTTCCTATACTCCCTTAGGTTTCTATATATCACGCTTTCCTCTACTAATCTCTTGTATACAGATAATGTTTCGGCATCCCGTTTTCCTTCCTCATGCGCCTTAGAAATAGCTTCAGCGGCTAGTCTACCCGATTCTATTGCCAGGTCGACGCCTCTAATCGTGAAACCCGTGTTCAAGATGAATCCTGCAGCGTCGCCGACAACGAGATAGCCGGGACCATAGGGCTTTTCTAGGACGTCTAGTAGTCCACCCTCTCTGGTTAGGTGAGCAGAGTACTCCATTAGAACACCGTCCTTCACATATCTATAGATCGCTGGGTGGAGCCTTAGTTGCTCTGCTATATCTTTCATGGTTATTTCCTTCCTATTAACCTCGGAGAGCCTTACTACGGCACCTATGGTAACATATTCTCCCATAGTGTATAGGAAGCCTCCTCCCGCAATGCCCTTAAGCGGGCCTCCTATGAAGAAATGGGCTACTCCCTCCCAGTCTTCCAAGCCGAATCTCTTATTTATTTCTTCCTTACCGAGCCTTATGACTTCCTTTACTCCCAGCGCTGTAGTTTCTAGTCTTGGCTTACTTCTAATGCCTAGTTTCTCGCTTAACAGGGTGTTTACACCTTCAGCTATGACTATATAATCGGCTTCTATTTTCTCTCCGTCGGCCACAACACCCGAGGCGTATCCCTGATCGTTTAACACTATATCTTCTACTCTGCTGCCTGGAAGTACCATTGCACCTTTTTCTTCGGCTTTCTCGGACAGCCATCCTGTGAACTTGCTCAGGAAAGCTGTGAAACTATCGTACTCGTCTTCTTTGAGCGGTTTGTGTTTCACGTAGTCTAGTGTAACGCTGTCGCTTTCACACGTTATACTCATTCGTTCTTTTCTAACCCACCTTTCAATAGGTGCCTCCTTCCTCCACCCGGGGAAATACTTGTCGAGCACATAAGAGTATATCCTGCCGCCGAAAACGTTTTTGGACCCGGGTTCAGGCCCCCTCTCTATGACAACGGGTTCGAATCCCTTCTCTGCAAGAAAATAGGCTGTACTTAAACCGGCGGGTCCGCCTCCCACAACCACTACATCAAACTTCTCGGACAATACTATCCTCCCGAAAGCGGTATTGTGTTGAATGATGAAACTTAGAAAAATTACTGTTGCTTCCTTTCCTTGAGTTTCTTGATAAGAACAGGCACCACTTTGTATAGATCACCTATGACCCCGTAGTCTGCCTCTTCGAATATAGGTGCTGACTCATCATTGTTGATTGCAACAATGATCTTGGCCCCCCTAACACCCATAGTGTGGTGAGGCTGCCCGGATATTCCTATCGCTATGTAGAGCTTAGGGCTTATTACTAGGCCTGATATTCCTATCCAACTATCAGCCCAGCCGTAGTCCGCGGCTAATGGTCTTGTGACGCTCCACGCCCCTCCTAGGAGCGACGCCAGCTCCTTTATCATTTCCAGGTCTTCCTTCTTTTTGACGCCTCTGCCGGCGCCGACTACTACATCTGCCTTTGTAGGATCGACGCCCTCCATTTTACGGGGGCTATATTCTACTTCTACACTCCCAGCCTTGGCTTCGATCTCAACTAGCTCTCCAGTAGACCCTGCCTCTTCTGTTTCCTTGTAGGATCCACTTACTATGCACACGGACGCCTTATCCCCCGCCTTAACTTTAGCCATCGCGTTACCGCCGAATGTTAGCTTCTCTACCTCCAAGCCTTCTCCGGTCTTCACTACAGACACTGCATCCGTGATCGCTTCAAACCCTAAAGCCCCTGAGGTTAACCCTGCAATCATTCTTCCTTTATTTGTACACGGGAACAATAGAATTGTAGCAGATTCCTTGTTTACAACGTCTCTGAGAGCCCCGGAAATAGCTACCGGGTCGAAGGAATCTGTCTTAACATAATATGTCCTAGTATACATACCTGAAAGCTTTTCGGCGACATTCCTGTTAAACGTGAAGAGAACGGGGTCTCCAAGCCCTTTTGCTGCAGTTAAAAGTTGCTTGCCCCATGACTCTTCCTCTGAGTAAACTATTACCGGAGCCATGGTTATATCACCCCCTCCTCTTCTAGTGCTTTAATCAGCTTTTCTACAGCTTCCTCCACATTGTCTGTTGCATCTATTTTGACGCGCTTACGGGGTACTTCATACTTAATTATTGATTCAATGTTAATCTTGGAGACATGTGCTCCTAGTTCTTCTGGAGTAGTTTCATCTATCGGCTTCTTCTTAGATCTAAGTATGTCTCTTATTGTAGGTATTCTAGGCTCGTTAGCCTCGCTGGTAACAGTAACCACGGCAGGCATTTTACTTGTGAACTTATACTGGCCGTCTTCCAATGTCGAAACTATGGTCACACTGCCATTTTCAACACTGACCCTATCAGCGTTAGCTAGAAGTGGAACGCCAAGCAACGAAGCCACCATAGGTCCCACCACGGAGGAATGCGTGTCGCCAGCCCCTGATCCCAGAAGTATAAGGTCATAGGGACCTGTTTTCTCTGCGTATGAAGAGATTATTCTGGCAACACTGAGTGCAGAAAGACTGTCAGGGTCGTCTACTTTAACCATAACTGCTTTAGTTGCACCCATTGCATAGGCATCCTTTAGAATTCGCTGGTGCTCCTTGGAAGACCCTATCGTTAGTACAGTTACCTCCTCGGCTTTACCAGCATCCTTCAATTTCACGGCTTCTTCCAATGCGCACTTGTCTGCTTCACCCATAACTCTAGGACACGCGTCTAGAAGAGGTGTGCCGTCCTTCTCGAATTTCAATTGGTTGATATCGTATGTCAGTTTAACTGCTACTAATACCCTCACTTCATAACACCTCTAGTGGTTTACTATAGGGCGTTACCTGTTTATCTTAGAAGTTAAAAAGAAAGAGGATGCGGTTACTCCTCTTCCTTGGCCCACACATTTCTTACTGCGTCGCTTCCCAGTGTGTCTCTCGCTATAATGTACTTCATTATGTTCTGGGCTCCCTCAGCGCCTATCGTGTAAGAGAATGTGCCTAGCCAGCCCCTGTGAGCGTTGCATTCTTTGGTATAACCGTACGCACCGAACCATTTCAGCACTTCAGTATAGACTTCTGTTGTTACTGTTGGACCTAGCATTTTAGCCATGGCGACAGGTAGGTTCAGGTCTTGTGGTTTGAACCTCGGGCTCTTCGATAGGTATATGTTGTCCGCCATCCAAGCGGCTTTGTACACAAAGTATCTGGCCGCTTCAACCATGGTGTATAGTTCTGCGTATCTGAAGCTTACCCCCTCGAAGCTGGCTATGGGCCTGCCTTGGAATAGCTTCCTTGTTCTGAGCCATTCTTTCGCCCTATCAAGGGCCCAGCGGGCACTTCCCACTGTAGCTGCGGCAACCAGTATTCTAGCAATATTGAAGCCTTGTAGTACTAGGTAGAATCCTTTGTTGACTTCCCCTATCCTATACTTGTCATCTACCTCGAAGTTCTCTAGTGTGAAGCCTCCTGTTGATAGGCCATGCCTCCCTATTTCCTCGTATACGGTGGGCTTCCATTCCTCTCTGATCTTTCCGTTCCACTTGGGTAGAACAACGAAGTCCGTGATCCTCTTATGGCTCCATCCAGGCTTCTCGGTTTTAGCGACGAGGAAGAAGCCTCCTCCCTCGGGGAGCTCTTGTATTTCCCTTATACCGCTTATGAAGGCTTTCTCGCCGTTTATGACCCATTTATCACCTACTTTCTTGGCGACCGTTTTGTTTCCAGCCACATCGCTTCCTCCCTGAGGCTCTGTGGAGGCTATGCCGAAGAAGGCGTCTCCCGATGCTACCTTTGGTAGAACCTCCATCTTAGCCTCTTCTTGGCCGAATAATGCCAGTGCAAGGGGCCAACCGTTGTTTAGGAGGGTATAAACTGCTACAGCGACAGCCGGGTCATGATAAGCTATTTCTTCCACTGCGAGGGCGGTCATAACCATTGTACCGCCCATGCCGCCGTACTCTTCGGGTACAGGTATAGCGAATAACCCCTGATCGGCTATTCGCTTTATAAGATCCATAGGTATACGGCCTTTCTCGTCTATTTCAACCCATTTAGGCTCTATGTAGCGCTTCGCGAACTCGCGTACGCTATCACGGAACCTAATCTCGTCTTCTGAGAACTCGAAGTCTACCAAAACGATTCACCTATACAAATTGGTTGGATCCGACTAGACAATTAGGTAGGTAGGTAATATAAATGTTAAAGAGCGATATGAACAGAGTCCTCGTTCTGTGGATACTAAGGTATTTACACTAGATATACTCCTATAATATTCAATGGTGGTGCTTTTATCCTGGATCACGAGTCGGAGGTGTGCCATAAGCTTTGAAAGCACATCCTTGGATGCCTAACTCTTCCCCGGAAACGGTAAAGAGGATGCTTGAAAAGTTGGGGATAAAGGATCCGTTAGAACTATTCAACGATATTCCAGAGCAGATAATTCTAGATGAACAGGCAGTATATCCCCTGGGTAAGCCCCTGGCCGAGTGGGAGGTTAAAGAACTCGTTGAGTCAAAGCTCCATAAAAATAAGATTTATCCTCCGAATAGAATATTCCGGCCTCCGTGCCCGCACATAACTCCAGCTCTGGTTAGACACATTATGGGCCGATCGGAGTTCTACACGGCTTATACGCCGTACCAGCCTGAAATATCTCAGGGCCTGCTTCAGGCTTTCTTCGAGTACCAGAGCATGGTGGCAGACCTGTTTGACATGGATGTCGTTAACGCGTCACACTACGATGGAGCCACAGCCCTCGCCGAGTCCATTCTAATGAGTTTCCGCGTCAAGAAAAAGTATAGAGTTATCATGGACGAGTACATAGATCCCTCGTATAGAGCGGTAGTTGAAACCTACCTATACGGCATAGGAGGAAAAGCGACTTATGTTAGAAATCTAGAGGAGGAGCGTTTAAAAGAGGAGCTTGAGAATGGAGATGTCGCTGCTGTTGTAGTTGACAACCCCACTTTTACAGGAAGGCTGAGGGAGAATCTGGAAAGCTTGGTTGACATTACACACAACCATGACGCTCTCGTCGTAAGCCTGGTGGACCCACTGTCTCTTGGAATAATAAAGCCACCGGGAGAATACGGCTCAGATATAGCGGTGGGTGAAGGCAGGTCCCTAGGACTCGGCCTTAACTACGGTGGATACGGCCTTGGAATAATCGCGGCTAAATGGGATTCAAAGCTTGTTAGACAAATGCCTGGCAGGATAATAGGTTTAGGAGAGGATTTAGATGGGAACCCAGCATACCTCATGATACTTCAGACGAGGGAGCAGCATATAAGGAGGGAGCGTGCAACGAGTAATATAACTACAAATGAAGCCCTAACTACCATAGGAGCCGCGGTTTTCATGGCGTTACTCGGCAGGAACGGGTTCATCGAGCTGGGAGAGTCTATACTGAAGAAGACGGCTTATCTTAGGATGCTCCTATCGAAGCTTGACAGTGCTGATGTACCCGGTGAAGGCTATTATTTCGGGAGAACCCCTGTCCACTTCCATAAATCCTATATGACCGTGGAGAAGGAACTGTTGGAGAAAGGGTTCCTACCCGGGTTAGACTTGTCTAGATACTGGGCAGATATGAAGGACAAGGCATTGTTCTGTGTGAGCGAAGTGCATTCCAAGAAAAGCATTGAAGAACTCGTGGAGAGATTGGAGGAGGTGGCTTGACGTGGAGTGGAGACAGGCAGTTTGGAGGGAGCAGTTGATATATGAGTATTCATCGAAGGGTAAAACAGGCATCTTAATAACCGATGATTTAAAGGAAATGGATACAGACCTCCCTGAAACAGTTAAAAGGAAAAGCAAACTGGAACTCCCTGAGGTGTCCGAGGTAGAGGTCGCGAGGCACTATACCAGGCTTAGCCAAATGTCGTACGGGGTCGATTTAGGCCCGGTGCCGCTCGGCAGCTGTACGATGAAATACAACCCTAAAATCAACGAAGACCTAGCTAGCTCTGAAAGAGTCACAATGCTTCACCCCCTACAGCCCATGGAGGATGTTCAGGGAATACTGGAGATAATGTACGATCTACAGCAAATGCTTGCATACATAACTGGAATGGACGCCTGCTCCTTGTCTATACCAGCGGGCGCCTCGGGAGAACTTGCTGGAGCACTTATGATAAAGAAATACCACAGGGAAACAGGCGGAGAGAACCGTGACGAGATGATTATCCCCGACTCTGCTCACGGAACAAACCCTGCGAGCGCCCGCATGGCTGGTTTCAAGGTAATTACAATACCATCCAATAATAATGGAACTGTGGATTTGGATGCGTTAAAGAGCGTTGTAGGTGATAGAACAGCAGGTATAATGTTGACGAACCCGAATACACTCGGCTTGTTCGAGAGAGACATACTTGAAATAGCGAACATCATACACAGTGCTGGAGGCAAATTGTACTATGATGGTGCCAATCTAAACGGCATACTGGGAATCGCTAGGCCTGGAGATATGGGTTTCGATATAGTCCACATAAACCTGCATAAAACCTTCTCGACACCTCACGGAGGAGGAGGTCCTGGAGGCGGGGCCGTATGCGCTAAAGGCGAAATGACCGATTACCTCCCCAGACCTATTGTTAGAAAAGATGAAAAAGGCTACTACATGGACTTCACTTGCTCCAAGTGTATAGGTAGGCTTCACTCGTTCTATGGAAACATACCTGTAGACGTCAAGGCATACGCTTATATTAAGTCTCTAGGAGGAGAGGGCCTTAGAAAAGTCGCCATAACCAGCACGTTAAACACGAATTACTTCATAAAACTCATCGAGAAATCCGGGGGATACAGCATACCCTACGACCCGAGGGCTCCTCGGAAACACGAGGTTGTAATCAGCGCAGAGCCACTAAAAGAGAAATATGGGATAACAGCGGATGACGTTGCTAAATACTTACTGGACAACGGGTTCTACGCTCCAACCATATACTTCCCCCTGATTGTAAAGGAGGCACTGATGATAGAGTTCACTGAAAGCGAGACACTCGAAAACATAGAGGAGTATGCTAGAATACTAGAAGAAATAGAGGAAATAGCTAAGGAGAATCCTAGCTTAATCAAAGAATCCCCTAGGAACACTGCTGTGAGAAGAATAAAGGCTGCCGAGGCCAATAAACCAAAGAATATCATCCCCACATATAGAGTTCTAAGAAGGAAGAAACTAGGAGTAAAAGGATATGAGAAGTTGTAGGCAATCAATAAAAACCCAGCAGGTTAAATAAAGGGATTCAAGGACGAGCGGGGGTGCCCGAGCCTGGTCAAAGGGGTCGGGCTGAGGACCCGATGGCGTAGGCCTGCGTGGGTTCAAAGCCCACCCCCCGCACCATAACACAACCCAAGACTGGGTGGGCCCGTCGTCTAGCCTGGTTAGGACGCCGCCCTTACATGGGGTCCAAGGCCACAATGAACCAGCGCCTTGGACGTCTAGGACAGGCGGAGGTCCGGGGTTCAAGTCCCCGCGGGCCCACCAAATCTAAATCCTAATTATATGGCTCCATAGAACCCGCGTGTTAATCGCTACTTTTCTGGCTGGACTCTTCGTTCGAGTCGATTAATTGGACTCGAGTAACTGTTCTTGTCTCCTCGTCGTATTCAGCTATTACATAGGGGTATCTTGTCCTAGTGACCCAGTATACTTTGATGACAGGATGCGTTTCTTCTATTTGTACTTTAACGTTTCTATGTGATTCGATGAACTCTTTGACTGTTGGATTGTTCATTGTTTCTCTTATTACGTGACTGTACCGGCTGAGTATTCTATTGGACTCTCTGAAGTTGATTATTGTGTAGGCTAGTAGTATGACCAGGAAGGTGAATGCTATTAGTGATAGAGCCTGATAGTCCTGTAACGGGTTCATCCTTCTGTATGGCACCCGTGTAACCTTTTCTTTAATAATAGTTTTATAGGTGTTGCGGGGAGATTACAGTTATAATTCTCATGTATAGTTATATTTAGATTACTGGATAGTTAACCTTATAACAGAACATTTTAACTGGGAGTAGATTTAAATAATCCCTAGTAACTCTTCCTTGCGAAGGGTATTATGGGATCCGGCTCAAACTGGGCGGAGAACGAGCATCCCGAGCTCAAACCCATTCCTGAAAACGAAAGGCCTTATGGAACACTGACATTCTGGTTCATGATGTTCTCGATGAACACGTGCATACCAATGTTCTTCCTAGGACCCATAGCTAGAAGCCTGAACCTGACGCCTCTAGAGGCAGCTGTAGGGGCGTTAATAGGTAACATAGCAGCGACAATCGTAATGATCCTGAATGGTTATCCTGGATGGAAGTATGGTATACCATTCCCAGTACAGCTAAGGCCTTCCTTCGGTAAGAGAGGGATCCACCTGCCAGTGCTTCTCAGGGGGATAGTTGGAGCTGGCTGGCTCGGGGTCGAGGCCTACGGAGGCTCGTTGGCCATAACAATGATAGCATTATGGGCCTTAGGAATTGATAGAACTACCGTTGTTGGAGAGGCCTACAAGTATGTCGTAATAGCCCTAATAGCATACATAGCCCTAGCCATTATAGTAACGTCGAAGGGCCTCAAGGGAATAGGCTACGTCGCTAACTATGGAGGGCCACTGCTACTACTGTACTTCCTCTGGCTACTCCTGTTCTTACACGGGAAAAACATCAACATAACACTACCTGCTGGTGTAGGACTAGGCAGTGCGGCTTTCATAACCTATGTCGCCGTGCAAACCAACTGGTGGGCTACTGTAGCGTTGAACATATCCGACTTATCCAGAGGTCTCCGGAAAAACAAGACAACACTTTGGGGAGGACTTGTAGGAGGACCGATAATCGGAATAGTCCTCGCCCAAGTCTTCGGTACACTGCTAGGATACTACCTAGTGCTTTACACCCAGGCCCTTTACGGGCAGGGCATAGTGACTCCTCAAGACATTGTAATGGTGGCAGCACCGGGGGCAATAGCGCTGGTTCTAGGAGAGCTCTTCGCGTTCCTCGCTCCATTCTCGACCGATGTAACAGCGAACATACCTCCAATAATAGACATACTAACAGCGTCCTTCAAACTCTCAATAAAGAAAGCAGCCCTTATCGCCGGAGTGATAGGCTTCATAATAGCTCCCTGGTGGGCAGTGGACAAAGGCCAGGACTACGTGAACTACGTCACCAGTTTCTCAGCTAACTATGGTGTTATACTCGGGCCTATAGCTGGAATAATGCTGGCGGACTACTATATAATAAGGAAGATGAAGTACACTGAAAGAGAGCTCTACTCTAATACTGGGATCAGGTGGCTGGAGGGAGTTAACTGGGCAGGAATCACGTCACTAGTACTAGCAATTGCCACTTCATACGTGTATAGCTGGCTGAGAGGGGAACTCCAGTCTGTAGGGTTCCTCGTGTTCCCCAGCCCGCTCAGCTGGTACATAGGGGTGGTGTCAGGCCTGGTCTACCAAGTGGTACTGTTTAAACTACTCTACAATCGGCCCACATGAGTAACACTGTTTTTTAAGTAAATACCAATGTGAACACTCGCCCGGATTAATTATTCCGGGCACATAAACATTTCACTCCTAGGTGCGTTATTCTTGGCTAAGACGCTCGTAATAGCACTCGGGGGAAACGCTTTCCTAAGGAAAGGCCAGCCGAAAACCGTGGATCACCAGTGGAAAAACGTGATGCTAGCGGCCAAACAAATAGTAGACATCTACATGAAAGGATACAGGATCGTCGTAACACACGGCAACGGCCCTCAAGTTGGAATGATAATGGAATGGATGGAATCCCTGAAAGACAGGTATCCTCCTCTAACAATGGATATAGCGACCGCCATGACCCAGGGATGGCTCGGGTATATGCTGATGCAATCGATAGGTAATGAGCTTGAGAGCCGTGGCGTGGATAGGAAGGTAGTATCCATTGTAAACCAGGTGCTTGTGGATAAGGATGACCCTGCTTTCAGTAACCCCACGAAGTTCATAGGAGGATACTACTCGAGGGAAGAAGCTGAAATGCTGAGTAAAGAGAAAGGGTGGATTATGAAGCCGGATCCTAGAGGAGGTTACAGGAGAGTGGTTCCTAGCCCGACCCCTATTAGGAACATTGAGAGAGAGGCGATAACGCGTTTGCTGGAGGAAGAGTATATAGTGATAGCTAGTGGTGGAGGAGGGGTTCCAGTAGTTGAGGAGAACGGTATTCTCAGAGGAGTAGAGGCGGTTATCGACAAGGATCTAGCGTCTTCTATACTGGCTCAAAACATTTCTGCCGATGGCCTAGTAATAGCCACGGATGTTGAGGGAGTATACTTGGATTATGGTACGAGTAAGCAACGTATAATAAGGCGGATAAGCGTTGATGAGTTAGAGAAGCTCTACGAGGAAGGATTGTTCCCGCCGGGAAGCATGGGTCCCAAAGTTCGTGCCTGCATAGAGTTTGTTAAGAGAACGGGTAAGTGGGCGGTAATAGGGTCTCTAGAGAACCTGGAGGAGGCTATTACGGGGGATGCGGGGACATATATCTACGCGGATCGTTCAGGCTCTTCGGTTCCGTAAACCATTCTTCTAACGGTTTTGGATCTATTATTGTATAGAACCTCCAGTAACACGGTGAACACTTCTTCTAGCCCAAGCCGGCCTGATAGATCTATGTAGTTATTCCCGATATTATGGAGTGCCGCCAGATGACTACAATGACTCTTCCTTCCCTCCCCCAATACTTGTATGAAGAACCCGTTGCACGAGCAAAAAGTGTCTTTTATCAGTACATAATCTTCGTCTTGCCCTAGGTAAACGAATATAGGGGGTTCATCCAGTATCCTCACGAATCTCCTGCCTGCTAGAGCTTCCCCCAGTTTAGCCCTGTCATTCTCGTCTAGCTGGCTCAGGGATCTCCTCATCCTAGATATTGTAACCTGCTCCACGAGACCTTGAGTGTTTTCTGACTTCTCCTCCACCTTTATCCCAGCCCACAACAACATAGTCCGCATAGCCTAGGAATAAACCTGTCTCAACCAACCCGGGTATACTTCTCAAGCGATCCTCTAAGCCGTACGGATCGCTTATAGGGCCAGTATACAAATCCATTATTACACCGCAGAAATCACTTATAACAGGCCCGTCCTTGCCGCCGCTCCTGAAACTATAGTCATAACCCATGTCTCTAACTACCTTCTCCACAGTTCGAAGCATCCATCTATGAACCTCTATGGGAACAGGCTTCATAGAACCTAGTTTATCCACAATTTTAGACTCGTCCACGACAAATATGTTGACACGGGACTTGTACGCGAGCATCTTCTCTCCCAGTAAAGCGGCACCCCTACCCTTCACCATGTTACCATAAGGGTCAACCTCGTCTGCCCCGTCTATATAAGCATCTATAGTCTCGACAGTCATGGGGTCGGTCACAGCTATGCCTTTAGAAGACAGCTTCATTGCAGTGTCAATACTGCTAGGTACCACTATCTTATCATCCAGCATTCCCTGACTAACGAGCAAATCCACTATAATAGAAACAGTGGAACCGGTACCCACTCCGATTATTCTAGCATCAGATAAAACTTCCTCGAATTCTTTGACAACTAGAGTTGCGGCCTCTTTTTTACCCTTCTCTCCCACCACTATGCACCTGGGGACACTCGAAAGAGGAGAATTACATGATTCAAAAAAGAATGCTTTACCTGTTACTTGCCGAGAAGGTCTCTCGCCGTTCCGCTAGGGTTAGGAGCTTTCTCCAACAGATCCAGCCAGGCCCATAGACGATCAATATATTCCTCTAGAATCTTCACATCGGAATCCTTGAGATGCCTGAACCTGCCCTGGAGCTTAAGGTACTCCTTAAGCGGAACCCTCTTCTCCTTTACACGGTATAGCCTGCTGAAACTGCTTATCTTAAGCTTCCCGTTATGATACTCGAAGAGCGGCCACATCCCCGTTTTAACAGCAAGCTGGGCTATTTCAGGTGTTAGGCCGGGGTCGAACCTCCAGCCCACAGGGCATGGGGCATGTAGATGTATGTACTTGAACCCCTTAACTGTAGCGGCTTTACGTAGCTTCTCAATGAAGTCCTGGGGGTACCCCACGCTAGCAGTGGCAACGTAAGGTACGTCATGCGCGATCATAATGAAAGGCACGTTCTTCTTATGCTCCTTCTTACCAGTCCAAGTGGTTGTGGTCCATGCACCGTAGGGTGTGGCTCCGCTTCTCTGTATTCCTGTGTTCATGTAGGCTTCGTTGTCGACGCAGATGTAGATTATGTCGTCTCCCCTCTCAGCTGCCCCGCTCATGGCTTGTAGACCTATGTCAGCTGTGCCGCCGTCTCCAGCCCATACAACAACCTGGACATCATCACGGCCGAGCATCTCGAAGCCTGCTTTCATACCGGCTGCTGCCGAGGCTGCTGCTGCGAATACTATGTTGAGTATTGGGAAGTTAATGCCTGACTTTGGGGATATGCCTTGTATGACACTGCTACAGCCTGCTGGGATAACGAGTACAGCCTTGTCTCCAAGTGCCATTTTAACATATCTCAGACCCATAGTCTCGGGGCAACCGGGGCAAGCCGCGTTGCCGGGCATGTTGAAGTGTGTTCTGGGGAAATCACGTAGTTTGACCGGCATATGGATCACCTCCTTTCATAACTGAATTTCCCGTAGCCGGGGAGTCTCTCAGGGTACTTCCCCCTGTAGACCTGTGGGATATGCCAGTAGAGCGGGTCGTAGAACGGGCCGTTCTCCTCTACTTCGTCTATGAAGCTTTTAGTAAGCTCGTAGAACTCGTCTGCTCCAACGTCTACCCCGCCGAGTCCTGCGATTACTCCTCTAACCGCAGGTAGGTTAGTTGACTCTGCCAGATTCGTCATTGCCTCGGTGAGGAGATGGCCTTTCCCGCCGAAGCTAATGCTTCTATCGATAAACAATACTCCCTTGGATGTCGAGAGTAGCCTCCTTATTTCCTCGTCGGGCCACGGGCGGAAATATCTAACCCTCAAAACGCCTACACTGTATCCCTCATCCCTCAGTTTAAGTACAGCTTCCTTAGCGTCGCCAGACCATGAACCCGCTATGACAATATTATACTTGGAACCGTCACAGTGGAAGCACTCTACTAATCCTCCATACTTCCTACCGAACACTTCTCCGTATTCATCGTCAACCTCGCTTATAACCTTCTTAGCCTCAACCATAGCCGTCTGGATCGAGTACCTCATCATATAGTAGTCCTCGTCCGCGGCAAGGTTACCCATTACGACTCCTGACTCCGGCGTTATGACGTACGGTTGGCGGCGAGGCGGGAGCCACTGGTCTATCTTCTCCTGGTCCGGTATGTCCACCGGGGCTACTGTATGGGACAATATGAAACCATCCAAACCAACAATCATAGGCAGATACACGCGGGGATCCTCGGAGATCCTGAACGCCTGTAGCGTTAGGTCGAAGACCTCCTGGTTGTTCTCTGCTATGCTGATTATCCACCCGGAGTCCCTCTGATCCCATATATCGTTATGGTCCACGTGAATGTTCCACGGGGGACCGATAGCTCTCGTCACGACACTCATGACTACAGGTATCCTGGCTCCCGCCGTCCACCAGACAACCTCGTGCATAAGGAGTAATCCATGGCTGGATGTTGCTGTAAAGCTCCTGGCTCCAGCGGCCGCTGCGCCTAGTGTAGCGGCTAGCGCGGAATGCTCGCTCTCGACTCGAATCATCTTAGCATTCATCTCACCATGCTCGATCATGTCCGCGAGAGTCTCTACGATCGTTGTCTGCGGCGTTATAGGATAAGCTGCGACAACTTTGACCCTAGCGGCCTTAACAGCATGGGCGACAGCCTTGTTACCAGTTAAAGTCTTAACCACCATCCCATCGTCACCCCTCTGGAACCATGTCAATAGCATTAACAGGACATACCTTTGCACATATACCGCAGCCTTTACAGTAGTCGTAATCCACGTAAACCATGTCGTCCTCCCTACGTAGAATAGTATCCTCCGGGCAGTACAGCCAGCACAACAAGCACTTAACACACTTCTCCTCGTTAATAACCGGCTTCTCGTGGCGCCACGTCCCAGTCTTACCTACAGAGCCTGGAGCAGGCTTTGAGACCGGGGCGATGAACAGGGACTTGGGCTCCTCTACGTTTACATTACTCAAGCCAAACCCCCTCTCTTAAACCAGAGTAAATAGTATGGGAACAAGGATAAAACCACGTAACATATATTCATATGCACCTGACCGTGTTCTCGTAAGCTCTCTTGGCAGCCTCAGCGTTAAGCTCTCCCGGCTTCCCAGGCCAGTAAGACTTAATCTCGGCTAGTATACTGTCAAGTGAAACGACTGGTGAAGCCTTGACTAGAGCTCCTAGCATACTAGTGTTTACCACAGGCCAACCCGCCACGAACAACTTCAGCTCCCTGGCTATTTCCATAGCGTTAACACAGAACAGTGATTGACCCTCCTTTAAGTCAACACTGAAATCTCTCGGAGCATTCACTACTATGACACCATTATCCTTCACACTGCCAGGTATATCAACCAAGTCGAACAGCTCGTGGTCCAATACAACGGCTATATCAGCAGTCTTTATCTGGCTATGCCTCAGGATGGGCTTGTCGCTTATTCTCGCGTAAGCCCTGACTGGAGCTCCACGCCTCTCTGCACCGAAATGCGGGAAGGACTGGGACCACTTGCCCTCGCGGACAGCGGCCCCTGCTAGGATATTAGCGGCGGTTACACCGCCCTGGCCTCCTCTCCCATGGAATACTATTTCAACATACAAGACTGTACCGCCAGTTAAACTAGTATTTGGAACTGATTTATGAACATTATCTCATGACGTATCATAGCAGACACAAAGCCATGTGGGCTCCATAGGAAATAAAGGGGTCCCAGATAGCGTTAATCCATGAACTTATACGTGTGATTACATGTAATAATGATAATCCCGAGACCCCTATGGTTCTCCTGCAAACATATCAGAACTTATCAGACCACCGAAAATACGTTCATAGAGAGAAACAAGATAATTATTGATCATAATACAAAAGAATAACAAAGTACTCTACATTCAATAATATTCCCAACAAAGCATTTCCATTGGAAGCCAAGGGGTCTATGGGATACTCTTAAAAGTGGGTTCCATTGGAAGCCGAGGGGTCGTTAACCGGGGAGTTAACCAGTAACCCGCCGCAGAAACCATCAGCCAGCTTCACAGGGAACTCGCTGAGAACAGGAGTTTTCAGGAAGTTAGGGCGGACAAGATGTGCTAGATGCATAGGAGTAGGAGTATATCTTCCAGGCACTATTCTCCTCATTACAGGTATCCCAATCTTCCCAGTTGACCGCGTGTGGTATCCGCATTTAGGGCATTCGAAGCCTTTCCCTGTTCCTTTCGATTTCATCCTACTCCCACATTTCGGGCATCTCGGGTTGACTGTCTCGTAGATAGACTCAAGTTCTTCTATATAGAGGACTTCAGTGGTTATAGTCGGTTTATTGGAGAACGAGCGTTGTTTTACTGGTCCCACCACACTTACCTTGTCTCCGGGTGTTAGATGGAGTGCTATGGTGTTCAACGGGTAGGATTCCCTGTAAAACGCTATGTCGACAGGAGTATCCCCACATTTCGCTTCAACGATGACGTGTCCACCAGGGATCCTCTTCGGTTGTTTAGTGATGGTGCACCTGTATTTACCTGTTCTATAGTATCTCGGGGTGTCTATAGTTATCTCGTGGATAGAGGT
>Ga0256831_1000075_pt1 | contig 47679 bp, 51 predicted proteins | sample 132544metaG_FD_189087 | JGI IMG/M metagenome (GOLD analysis project Ga0256831, IMG submission 189087) | Hydrothermal vent microbial communities from Lau Basin, Pacific Ocean - 132-544 | ecosystem: Environmental > Aquatic > Marine > Hydrothermal vents | place: Pacific Ocean: Lau Basin | collected...
ACTCAACAACGACATAAAGCGGAACCTGGAGGGGCCTTTAGCGGAGATTAAAGAAGTGGCAAAGGAGCTCGGCTACGAGCTTCCTGAGATACGGGTCGGCATAAGGACGAGCGACACCTCGAGCTACCAGAAGAGCAAAATGGTGAAGAAACCGCCTCATATACTCATCACCACTCCGGAGAGTCTCGCCATAGCCCTGAACGCCCCCAAGTTCCGTGAGAGACTGAAGACGGTGAAGTACCTCATAATAGACGAGGTTCACGCATTGGCGGAAAACAAGCGCGGCTCCCACTTAGCTCTGAGCGTCGAAAGGCTGGCGGAGATGGCCGAGGAAAAGTTCGTGAGGATAGGCCTGAGCGCTACTATCCACCCCCTGGAAGAGGTCGCCAAGTTCGTCTTTGGCTTCGACGATGAAGGGAAACCGAGGCCGGGCCTCATCGTTGACGTCAGCTTCGCGAAGGAGACAAAGATAGAAGTCGAGAGCGTCGTTGAAGACCTCATATACACCCCGGCGAACGTTCTGAGTGACGCCCTATACTCCCGCTTGGCGGAGCTTATACGGGCGAACAGAACGACGCTCATTTTCACCAACACAAGAAGCGGGGCCGAGAGAGTCGCTTTCAACCTGAAGAAGCGCTATCCAGAGTTTGAAGGTTTAATCGAGGCCCACCACTCCAGCCTTTCCAGAGAGGTTCGCCTTGACGTCGAGGAGAAGCTGAAGAGGGGCGAGCTTAAAGCGGTTGTCACTTCGACAAGCCTTGAGTTAGGGATTGACATTGGTACAATAGATCTGGTCGTCCTTATCGGTTCGCCGAAGAGCGTCAACCGTGCGTTGCAGAGAATCGGTAGGGCCGGCCACAGGCTCCACGAGGTGAGCAAAGGAATAATCCTTGCCCTTGACAGGGACGACCTCGTCGAGGTTACGGTTTTAGCGCACAACGCCCGGAACAGGAGGCTTGACAGGGTCAAAATCCCGAAGAACCCGCTCGACGTCTTAGTTCAACACCTTCTCGGCATGGCGCTCAACAAGGTGTGGGAAGTTGATGAAGCCTACCGCGTCGTTAGGAGAGCCTACCCCTACAGAGATTTACCCTTCGAGGACTTCATGAGCGTTTTGAAGTATTTAGCTGGCGAGTACGAGGGGCTTGAGGAAAGGAAGGTCTACGCCAAGATATGGCTCGAAGACGGCCGCTTCGGAAGGCGCGGCAAGATGACGAGGGCGATATACTACATGAACACCGGAACGATCCCAGATGAGGCCAAAATCAGGGTTTACACGATGGACAAGCAGATGATTGGAACGGTTGAGGAGGAGTTCGCCGAGAGGCTGATGCCCGGGGACATCTTCGTTTTAGCTGGAAGAACCTACGAGTTCGTCAAGAGCAGGGGCAACAAGCTCTATGTTATCCCGCGAGAGGGGGCGAAGCCCACCATTCCGGCCTGGTTCTCGGAGATGCTCCCGCTGAGCTTTGACCTAGCCCTCGACATCCAGCGCTTCAGGAGGGAGGTTAAAGGCCTCCTCGGGAGAAGGGACGCCGTGAAGAGACTCATGCGGAAGTATGGCATAGACGAGAAGGCGGCGAGGGCAATTGTAGCCTACTTCCGCGAACAGGCGAAGTATTCAACCGTTCCGGACGATGAGACGGTCCTGGTTGAGGAGGTCGAGAAGGAGAAGACGTGGGAGTACTTCTTCCACACGCTCATCGGGAGGCGCGCGAACGACGCCCTGAGCAGGGCCTTCGCCTACGCGATAAGCAGGTGGAAGGGCTGCAACGTCGGGATAGCGATAAACGATAACGGCTTCCTCCTAAGGGTTCCAAAGGAGGCAAGGCTCTCGGAGGATGAAATACGGGAGCTGTTCACGATTGAAGACCCCCGGGAGGTTCTCAAGAGGGCCTTGGACAACACCGAGCTTTTGAAGAGGCGCTTCCGCCACGTGGCCAACCGCGGACTGCTCATACTCCGGCGCTACGTTGGAAGAAAGAAGCGCCTCGGAAGACAGCAGGTGATGGCGGTCGCGCTACTCAAAGTCCTGAAGGAGAACCATCCAGATTTTCCGCTCCTCAGGGAGGTCTACCGCGAGATAATGGAGGACAAGATGGACGTTGAAAAGGCGGAGCTTTTCCTGAGCTGGGTCAGGGAGGGCAAAATCAGGGTGGTCTTCGAGAGGAACGAGGTTCCGAGTCCCTTCGCCTTCAACCTCGAGGCAATAGGCTCGAGTGACGTGGTTCTCATGGAGGACAGGCGCGAGCTGATAAAACAGCTTCACAGGAAGATAATGGCGATGATAGGGGCCTCAGGGTAGTGATATCATCCGATCGTTGTGAACCACTATCCCCCTGTCGGTGATCTCATAGGATCTAATCGCGTTGTCAAAACCGCTACCGCGGAGCTTTGTTATCCTCAGGGCGCGGGTCAGCCTGCCGCCGGCGTTGAATGTCTTAAGCTCTATCACCCCGCTCACGAGGTACTCCTCTATGTCCGTCTTCTCGAGCTCGGACGTTAGAAGGACGGTGGTCTTGAGCCGCATCATGCTCTTCATAAAGCCCAGAAAGGCCCTGCGGTAGTCAATCTCTTCCGTGGCCGTTAATTTGAGCATCGTTATCGGGTCTATGACCACCCGAGTGTAGCGCTTTTCCTGGAACTGGCGCTTTATTGATTCCGTCATCCTCTCGATGTTCCCGGCGAATTCCTCGAAGAAGTCCCTTATCAGGACGTAGCGTTCCGCCGTCGGGGTCGCGTCTATGAGCGAGAACCTGGGGTCGTTAAGGTTAAAACCGAGCTTACCCATGTCAACCTTCAGGTTCTCGGCGGGCTCTTCAAGGGTCACGTAGAGGATGTTCTCACCCCTGCCAACGCCCGCCATGGCAAAATGAACCGCCAGGGTCGTCTTTCCCGTTCCAGGGGCACCCTTAACAAGGTAAACCCTGCCCGGTATGAGCCCCCCGTGAAGCATGGCATCAAGACCGGGAATTCCCGTGGAGATCCTCTCGACGGCCATCTCATCCCCCCTCCCACTTGGATACTCCGATATAAGAACCTTTCGCGGGTAAAGAGGTTGGAAGAGAACACTATCCCTCAAGGGTTTTAACAACGAAGGCCAGTAAGTCGGTCAGCTCCCGGGCCCTCGTTTCCGGTGAGGCGCCCATGTGGCCGCTCTTGGTCTCGACTCTAAGATAAACGGGGGCGCCGATTTCCTTCAGCTTCATGAAGAACTTGAGGGCATGAGCCGGGTGAACGCGGTCGTCGTGTAAACCGGTGTAGATGAGCGTTGGCGGATACTCCTTGTTGGGGTCGATGTTGTGGTATGGACTGTACTTCAACAGGAACTCCCCCTCCTTGGGGTCGTCGGGGTTGCCGTATTCGGGAACCCAGACGCTCCCGATGTAGAGCTTGTGGAAGCGGAGCATGTCGATGACGGGGTAGCCTATCAGAGCGGAATCCATGACGTCGGGCCTCTGGGTGAGCGTTGCCGAAACGAGAAGCCCGCCGTTGCTCCTTCCCCATGCAGCAACCCTGTAGCCCTCACCCTTCAGTTTTTCAAGGACCGCGATAAAGTCGTCGAAGACGTTCTGTTTGTTCTCCCGCATTCCAGCCCTGTGCCACTCCTCGCCGTACTCACTGCCACCGCGCAGGTTGGCCATCGCAAAGGTTCCGCCGCGCTTGATGAAAGGAATAACCTGCGGGAAGAAGCGGGGTGTCAGCGAGATGTTGAAGCCGCCGTAGCCGAAGACCCAGACCTTCTTATTGTCTTCACTCCCCTTTACGTGGAAGTAGTGGATTTTCGTTCCGTCCTTTGAGACCGCGAAGTCCTCCTCGACTCTGAAATTACCTTCAACTTCCTGCCTTTCGACGAGCTTGAGCTTCCCGTCGAACTCGTAGAGGCGATACGGAATGGTGAAGCTTTCATACCTGAGGAGGGCTCTCTTCCCATCGCTGTCGAGCGGATAGACGCTTCCGGGCAGGTCGAAGGCTATCTCGTCGAGCTTCTCTCCATCGAGCGAATAAATTTCAATTCTGTGGCTGGCGTGAACGAGCCTGCCGGCGAGGATTTTATTGCCAACGATTACCGCCCACTCCAGGGGAAAATTCCCTTCGGGAATCACCTCAATCGTTTTTTCACCATCGATGGCAATCACCTTTCCAAGGCCCCTGCCTTCCCTCGTCAGAACGTAGAGTCTGCCGTTGACGACATCGATAGGTTCAGCCGGAACCTCGGCGGAGTAAACCTTCCTCCAGAGGTCTGGCGAGTCTATTGGCCCGATGTAGATCTCTGCCCTGTTCCAGCCGAAGGTGACGGTGAGCATCGCAGTTTTCCCATCAGTGCTCTCCCTCAGGTAGAGAAAGTGGCCGGAGCCAAGGCCCTCTCCAAAGACCATCCTCTCTCCGTTCTCGTCCCTGAAGAAGAGCCTCACGGCCGGAGCTTTGGTCCCGTCAGGAGTCTCGCCGTGCCGGTAAAAGCGCGAGAAGTAGTAGCCGTTATCGGTAAAGACGACGTTCCTTATCGAGGGCCTGAACTCCTCCAGGATTTCGCCGGTTTCGAGGTTTACGATTCTCGTTATCCCCTCGTCGGCACCGCCTATGGAGAAGCTGTAGGCGAGCAACTTTCCGGATTCATCCGCGGTAAAACCCTGGAGGAGAACCTCGTCGTTGAGTTCAGCCTCGAGCTCCTTTGAGTCCACTATTGTTTCCCCACCGAGCCACCTTACAACCTGTCTATCCCTTTCCCTGTACATCGCGATGGTGCCTTTTTCGGTGAGCCTCGCGCCGTAGATGACGGGCATCGAGTAGTACTCCCACACCTCCGGAAAGAGCTCGTCGCTAAGTTCTCCAACGAATTTCCTAAAGCGTTCGTTTTCCTCCTCGACAAGCCTGAGAACGCGCTCATCACTGAGGTTCTCCATCCAGACGTACGGGTCCTCCATGAAAATCACCGTCTTAGCGTTGAGTAGTTGACAATAAAAAAGTTATGAAAATGTCATAGTGATAACTCCCGCCCACCTTATTTTCGGCGATCCCGATAGCGAGAACCCCTACTCGAGGGGGAGCTTAAGGACCTCCGAGGCGACGTCCCCGCGCGAGACCATGCCAACGACTCTCTTTGTCCTTTTCATCTTCTCAACGACTTCCCTGGTTACTCCAACGTGAATCGTCGTGTGGTTAAGCATCTCTAAAGCGTTTCCCAACTGCCCTCCATACTTTCTCCTCGCTCATCTCGATGATTACCTTTCCCTTAGCAAGCATCTCCTCGGCGTCCTGATAGACTGGAATCGTCCCTACTGGCACGTTAACGGCGTGCATTATGGCTCGCCTAATCATGGCCAAGTAGAACCGGTGGGCCAATGAGGGGAACCATGTGGTTTGTACATTGGTAGTGGGATACTGGAGGCAATATAGAGAGTGAGGAAGCCTCACCGATACCTACCACTTTGGGTCACAGGGTAGACACCCTTCCACTGTTTTCGGCTTCGGCGCCGGGTGAAAGAGCTCGTGAAATATCCGGGGACTCCTGACCGCTTCATCCAAGATAGCCTCGCGGCCGCGTTCTTCGGACATTCACTCGCATCACAAACCTTGGACGTGCCTCGATCAGCACCCCCATACATTTGAAGAAAGGGTTTATTAAACCGGCGCACGTTATTTCCCCTGGTGATTTCATGATCGTGAGGGGAAGGGTTACCGGTAACGAAATACCGCGCTTTAAATACCGCTGGTTCGGGATTCTGGAGGTGGAGGCCGAAGGTGAAAAGTACCGCCTCTACATGACGGGCAACGCTGCCCAGTGGTTTCTGAGCGGTGACGAGGTCGAGATCGAGATACTCCACGAACCGCGGGAGGAGGATGGGTACCGGGTTCTCGATTTTGATGACTACCGGCTCTGGAAGTTCTACGAAGGGGATAGAATAGCCGTCTGGCCCCTCTTTGAGAAAACCGTGGAGGCAAAGCGATACTCCCCCCTGACGGGCGAGCTCCTCTACACCTACAGGATAAGGGCGAGGGAGGCAAAATACGAGTCCGACTTCGAGGCAATAGCCGAGCTCGAGCAGTACCACTACGCGAGTCAGAAGGAGAAGGTGGCTTTATGGCGCTGCGAAAAGGGCCACATCTTCGAGGCCAACACCAGGCAGGCCTGTCCGATCTGCGGAAGCGAGGACGTCCATATCATGGAGATCAAGGGTTCAACACCCGCATCCCGCTTCATGATCTTCGAGCTGGTTGAAAGGGAGGAGTACGAGCCGAGGATCCTAAGTTACGTCCGCGTTGATCCGCCCATACCTCTCATGCATCGCCGCCTGCCGAACGGTGAGATAGAGAAGAACATCCGCGAAAAGGTCTTTCCCAGGGAGTGGTTCCATCCCTCCTTCTGGCCCGAGAGGATAATGAGGGAACTCTACGAGGAGCTGAAGAAGAAGTACGGAAGGAAAAGAATAGCCCGCTCCTACCTCTGGGAAAAAGCCAAGTGGAAGGCCTTAGCTGAGACCAACACTGCCGCCGCAAGAATAGCTAGAGTTGTCGTCCATCCCGATTATCGCTCCGATGGTCTTGGGCAGCTGAGCGTCAGGAGTGCCCTCGAGTGGATAGCCGAGAGAAGGATCCCAGAGATGAGGAAGGGGAAGCACATAGTTGAAACTATAGCCCAGATGGCACGCTACAACCCCTTCTTCGAGAAGGTTGGCTTCAAGTTCCTCTGGGAAACTGCCAGCGGAAGGCCCGTCCTCTTCTACCCGCTCACAGATGAAGCTAGGGAGTACATAGAGCGCTTCCTGAAGGAAGACCCGTACGCACCCAAAGATGGGAGGCTCTGGCGCCCGAGCTATGGCAGGGTCGAGCCGCTGAAGGGCCCGATAGTTTTCAGGAACGTCTCAAAGGTCTTTGAGAGCGAGCTTGACATCAAAGGTCTGCCGAAGGAGATACAGGAACTTTTGAAGGCCTTCGGCGTCAGGCACCGCGTCATCCAGAGGCCCGTCCTGAGGAACCTCAACTTTGAGATAAAGCCCGGCGAACTGATAGCGGTCGTTGGGGCAAGTGGAGCTGGAAAAACAACCCTGCTGAGACTGGTTCTCGGCGCTGCCAATGGCTGGTGGGAGGAACGCTTCAGACCGACCGGTGGCGAGATAGAGGTGCCGGACAATGCCCGGGTTTCCGTCATGATCCCCGGGGAGTTCGAACCCACTTTCGGTTCGGAGAGCATCCTCGAGCATGTTTACAGGAAGATAAAGGATCTGAACGCCGCGGTTGAAGTTCTCAACAGGGCGGGTCTTAGCGACGCCGTCCTCTACAGGGCGAGGTTCTCCGAGTTGAGCACCGGCCAGAAGGAGAGGGCGAAGATAGCTTCCCTCCTGGCAGAGAAACCCAATTTGCTCCTGATAGACGAGTTTGCAGCCCACCTCGACACGCTGACTGCCATGCGCGTGGCGAAGAAGGTTGCCGAGATAATCCGTGAGGCCGGGATAACCGCGTTAATAATCACCCACAGGCCGGAGGTCGTCAGGGCCCTTGATCCCGACGGGTTGCTCTTCGTCGGCTACGGAACGGCCAGAATGGAACCTAGAAGGAAAGACCCGGAAGGGGACCGTAAAGGAGCCTGAGCAGACCCACGAACACCGGTTGGTGGAGGAGGTAGATGAGAAGCGTGTTCCTGCCCGCGAAGGCAACCAGGCGGACGGGAACGCTTGAAGGGGGACCTATTTCGTATTTCCTTCTTCCATCCGGGTAGAAGAGGGTTCCGGTGGTCATTCCAAGGAGGTAAACGCCAAACCAGGGGAACACGGGAAAGTAGTCGGGCGAGAAGTAATGGGTGGGGGTTATCCCCAGGGGCAGGAGAAACAGCCCATCGTGGAAGCTCCTCGCCGGAAGATAGCCGAGAAAAAAGAAAAGCGCCGGGAGGATGTTGAACTTTCCCAGGTGGTGGAACGGTATCGCGAGAAGCGTCGCAACGCCGAGGAAGTGGAGTATACCAAAGTGGATCGTCATGTTTCCCGGAAGAAGGGAAGTGAACAGGGTTATCAGTGTTCCGAGGCCAAGGAGCTTGAGGGAGCGTTTGAAGTACTTCCGGCAGGGACAGGGGTTTTTCCCGACCGTTCTCGAGTAGCTTATCCACATGGAGAGGCCCGAGATGAATATGAATACTGACGCCGTGGCTATGGCGAAGAGGCGCCAGAAGAGGAGGTGTTCGTTGTAGCCGAGGAAGAGCCACAGATCCGTCACGAAGTTCGAGACGACCATCATTATTATTCCGATACCTCGCAGGAAGTCAACCTCCCAGTAGCGGCCGTGGAGGTAAACCTCGGAGCCGAACATATTCAGGAGCCGTTCTAATCCCCTAATAGAGCTTTCGGTCAAAGGGTTACGCAGAGGACATCGAAGAGAACCGACCCTAGCCAGTGGAGGAGGAAGCTTGGAAGAAAGCTCTCGCTCTCCAGATCAATCCTGGCGAAGATTATCCCTGCCACGAAGGAGTAGGGCACCTCGATGCCGGGCTTGCCTATGTGGGCAAAAGCATAGGGAACGTCCTGCGCAAGGATGGCCAGCCACCCGTTCCTTTTCGCCAGTGGAAAGAGGAGTGCTCCCCGGAAGAAGGCCTCGTGGGCGAACATGATGACCCCGACCGCGAGCTCCTTGACGAAAAAGTCTCCCCATCCGGAGTACTCGAATATTGGATAGTAGTTCCTCATCTCGGACACCGTCGTGCCGTAGAGACTGAGCGGTACAGTGGCCACGAACAGGACGAACGCCCACCTGTACCCTGGCCACTTCCCCCGCCGAAAACCGAGTTCCTCCATGCCGAAGCCCATGACCCTCCCGGCCAACAGCGGAATCGCTACGTAGAAAAGGAGGTTGTAGAACGCCCAGCGGAATATCCCGCCATCGCTGTATCTGACGGCGGGGATCAGGGGGAGCAAAATGAAGTAGAGAACGTAGGGATTTCGCCTTAGCTCCATAAGGAAAGATAGGGGAGGAGAAATAAAAGCCTTTCACTCCCTCTTCCCGGATGCCCGGGTCTTCTTCTTGCTGGAGGTCTTCCTGGCGGTTGTTCTCCTAGCCTTTCTACCCTTGGTGCTGCCCTTCTTGGACTTTTCCTCGGCCGCCCTGTTCTCTTCCCCGGTTTCCTCAGCGGGTTCCTTCTTCCCCTCCTCGGCAGGCTTTCCCCCGGTCTCCTCGGCAGTTGCCTCTTCCTTTTCTCCGGCCTCTTCCACCTTCTCGACGAGGGGCTCGCCGACTGTTTCCTCAAGCTCCACGACTTCTCCCGACTCCTTTTCCTCCGGTGGCTTGAGCAGTTCCTCAACGCTCGGCTTGAAGGTTATCTCCTCGTAACCGAGGAACCTGAGGTCGCTCTCCAGGAGTATCTCGCCAAGGACGAGGGTGTTCCTGTCAACCTCTTCCAGAACGGGTGTGAAGTCAACGGTAACGTCCTTCTCGCCGACCTCGATGATAACCTTTTCCCTGTCAACCATCGGCAGGCGGAGCTCTATCAGGGCCTTGATCTTTTCGATCGGGTCTTCAATTTTCTCGACGACTTCGACCTCGTAGACGAGGTGCTTGCCGGCGTAGGGGTGGTTGAAGTCGACCCTAACGCGGCCACCGCTGACGGTGAGAACCCTTCCCTTCAGCTTCCTGCCGCCCTCGGTCTCTATCTCGACCGGCATGCCCGGGAACGGGGCTATACCGCTCCTCCTGAACTGGCCAAGGGTGAAGGTCTTTATGAGCTTGGGGTCGCGCCTGCCAAAGCCCTTCTCGGGCGGGACGACTATCTCGTACTTCTTTCCCACTTCAAGGCCCTCAAGCTGTTCATCGAGGCCCTTAAGAACGTGACCGGCCCCAACGGCTATTGGAACCGGACCGTATATTCCGTTCTCGTTGTAGATACCCGCCTCCTTGGCAACCTCCTCGTAGGTTGTATCAAAGACCTCGCCGGTCTCTTTAATCCTCCCCGTGTAGTGAAGCCTGATCACGTCTCCCCTCTTGATCGCCATGACGGTAACCTCCCAAAGTGCTCTGACCGGAATTGGAGGGCCCCTTTTTAAGCTTTTGCCGGCGGCGATAACCTAATAAGAGGCCCGGGCGAAGTCCCCCCGGTGGTGAAGATGGCCATAAGGATATACAACACCCTCACAAGACGAAAGGAGGAGTTCAGGCCGCTCAGAGAGGGCGAGGTCAGGATGTACGTCTGCGGGCCAACGGTTTACGATTACACTCACATAGGCCACGCGAGAACCTACATAGCCTTCGACGTGGTCAGACGCTACTTCGAGCACCGCGGTTACACCGTGCTCATGGTGATGAACTTCACCGACATAGACGATAAAATCATTAAAAGGGCGAACGAGACCGGCGAAGACCCGAAGGAGCTGGCAGAGAAGTTCCTCCGGTACTTCCTCGAGGACATGGCGGCTTTAAAGGTCAAGCCGGCTGATATATACCCCCGCGTCACCGAGCACATCGAGGACATCATCGACTTCGTGAGGAAACTCCAAGAGAAGGGCTACGCCTACGAGGGGAGCGATGGGGTTTACTTCGAGGTTCGCAAGTTCAGGGATTATGGCAAGCTCAGCGGGATAAAGGTGGAGGACCTCGTTAAGGGAGCGCGCGTTGAGCCCGGTGAAGGAAAGAAGAACCCCGAGGACTTCGCCCTCTGGAAGAAGGCCAAACCTGGAGAGCCGAAGTGGTCTTCTCCATGGGGAGATGGAAGACCCGGCTGGCACATAGAGTGCTCCACGATGAGCACCAAATACCTCGGTGAGAGCTTCGACATCCACGGCGGTGGGAACGACCTCATCTTCCCGCACCACGAGAACGAGATAGCGCAGACGGAAGCGTGCACAGGCCACGAATGGGTCCGCTACTGGATGCACACGGGCTTCCTCATGGTGAATGGAGAAAAGATGAGCAAGAGCCTCGGCAACTTCATAACCATACGCGAAGCGTTAAAGCGCTACGACCCCGAGGTGATAAGGCTATTCGTGCTCCAGAGGCACTACAGATCACCGCTCGACTACACGGAGGAGGGCATGGAGCACGCGAAGAACAACCTGGAGCGCCTGTATAACACCCTCGAGAACATCCGCGTGGCGATGGAGAGGGCGGAGATCTCCTTCCGCTGGGAAGAGCCGGAGTTCGAGGCCTACGAGGCCATAAGGGAGGGGAGAAAAAAGTTCTACGAGGCAATGGATGATGATTTCAATACCCCCGAGGCCCTCAAGGCGGTCTTCGAGGTCTCAAACGCCGTAAACCGCTATTTAACCCAGGTGGAGACGCCGAAGGAGAGCATCCTGCGGAAGGCCCGGGAATTTTTCAAGACTGTCAGCGATGTCTTCGGCCTCTTCGAGGACTACTTCAGGGAGCAGAAAGCCGGCGAGGAGGAAGAGTTAATAAAACTCCTCATTGATGTCCGCGCCCAGCTCCGGAAGGAGAGAAACTTTGCCCTGGCCGACAGGATCAGGGACGAGCTGAGAAAACTCGGGATTCAGCTCGAGGACACGCCGCAGGGAACCCTTTGGAAGAGGGTAAGGGTTTGATTGATTCTTTCCCCTTTGCCGGATTTCAGTCGGGGCAAAATCCTTAAATACAACCCCCCGCTCCACTAGATAAGGGAAATCCAATGAAGAAGTTTCCGGCAAGACTCGCTTCTTGGGAGGACGTTGAAAGGTGGGCAGGGGAAGGTGCCTGGAAGATTCTGGAGGAAGGCTGGAAGCCCGATGTTATCGTCGGCCTCGCCAGGGGAGGCTGGGTTCCCGCGAGGCTCTACTGCGACTACCTCGGCGTTAAAGATCTCGTCAGTCTCAAGGTTGAACACTGGGGTGTTACAGCTACACCCGATGGAAAGGCGAAGCTCAAGTACGGCAGCAACTACGACCTGAGCGGCAAGAGGGTTCTCATAGTTGATGACATCAGCGACACCGGCGAGAGCCTGACCCTCGCGAAGAACTACGTTGAAAGCCAGAAGCCGGCGGAGATCAGAACCGCGACGCTCCTGACGATAAGGGGCTCGCGCTTCAGGCCGGACTACTACGGGGAAGAGATAGACTGGGCCTGGATCGTCTTTCCCTGGAACTTCGTCGAGGACATGATAAACCTCGTGAACAACCTCCTCGAGGAGCGCGAGAGCCTAACGACGGACGAGATAATCGAGCTGTTCAGGGAGCTTCACGGCCTCGAAGTCCCGAAGGGCAAGCTTGAGGAAGCGCTTCGCATGGCCGAGCGCAGGAAGATTTTTAAGTTCCGCGAGGGAGCCTGGCGCAGGGCCTGAGGTGTTCGAATGGACAGGGAGAAGAAAGTCAGGGAAATCAGAAACCACAGCGTCTACGCGAACGAGATATACGAGATGCACAGCGAGAGCATCAACGAGGTCCTGGAGAACTACGAGGGCCTCAAAGAGGACTACCTGAGCGAGCACTCCCGCGCGAGGATAGTGAGGATAGTCTTCAACGAGGACAACGGCCTTCCACTGGCGATAGAGTTCAACAGAAAGGACGACTCCTTCAAGGGTTTCACTATAGCCATTGGCAAGCCTCACATAAAGAGCGGCGATGGAAGGGAAGGAAATCAACCGCCTGAAGATGAGAGCGGCTGAACGTAGAAGCCGATTTCTATACCTTCTTCGCTCCATATTTCGTAGCTGCTCAGGTAGTAAGTCGGATTCTGGAAGAGTGCCGTCAGGTTTCTGCTTTCCCCGGCCACCAAGACGATGTAGTTCTCGGGGTTTTGGGGGTTCCGGATGGCCATTATCACCGCCTCCCCGGTAACGCTGCCGAGTTCTCCTGTGATGACAGGATCATCAGCGTTGAGGGTCAGCACGTAGGAGTAGATATCCCATCCGGGGTTCTTCTCCAGGACCCAGTGGTTTCCCCCAGAAGGAACGAAGCGCAGCGGAAAGTTCTCATCCAGATCATCAACGAGCGAGTTGGAGTAGGGTCCTCCCACAAGTACAACGTTTAACCTGAGGTCTTCTGGAGTGATGTTCACATCGGGTTTGATCGAGACATTCACGGTTCCGTCCCACTGGGAGTAGAACTTTCGGAGGTTCTCCGCGATGGCCTCGGCGGTCTCCCTGTCCCGCTCCGTTCCGGCGGGATCGGGATTACGGGTTCCGTACACTATCACCACCCTCCCCTCAACGGCGCCCCTATCGAGGGCCCTCAGTGACGTCACCGGTACGCGCTCGTCGTAGAGCCTCCCCGCATCCGAAGGGGGGATCATTGACCTCAGATCCACGAGCATCTCGTCCACGTACGTCCCCAGCGGGACGGAGTTCCGAACGCTCATCTGCGAGTATTTTCCGTAGAGCCCAAGGATCTCGTCTATCCAGAACTCGCCCCAGCCCCTCTGCATCCAGATGGCGAGGGTCACGTAATCGGGGTCAACGCTGGAAAGAGCGAAGTCCTGCCAGCCGTCGGCGAATCCCTCGTATATCATCCCCACCCTGTCCCAGAAGTGGATGTCGTAGCGCGCGAGGTATGGCATATCCCCCTCTATGGTATCCTCAAGGTAGGCCAGCGCGTAGAGGTCGCCGTAGCTGGAGTAGATGCCCGGAAGGGTCAGGTCGTGGCCCAGCTCGTGGTAGACGAAGCCCAAGTAGATGAGCTCGTCCAGTCCCGTGTTGTTCACGCAGTCCCGGTTCAGGGGCAGCCCGAACATCGTGTCCCTCGCTGTCCTGTAACTCCAGGCCGTTCGCTGGGGGTCGCGTCTCACAAGGGGTACCATTCCACCGGCCCCGTAGATCTGGACGCCATTCATGACCGGGTTGAAGCTGTGGCCGTGTATTGCCACCAGGAACGGGTGCAGGAACTCGAAGCGGACGGTGGAGACGTCGGTGTAGCGCCCCATGAAGTCGTCGGGTGGCAGCAGCGAGAGCGCCGTCGTGTATATGCCCAGGTCTTCACGGTAGTAATTCCAATGATCCAGGTAGAACGCCATGAAATCGCTTTTCCTGGCGAAGTCCCTCAGGGCATCGAGGAAGTTGAGGGTCCATTGATCCCCGATATTGCCCCACGGCTGGAGCTCCGGCGGTTCCGTGCAGAGGAGGAGGTAGTACTCGAGGTAGAACAGTTTGAGGTCCCTCTCGGAGATGGAGGAGGAGTTCTCAAGGTGTTCCCTGAGCATGAGAACGGCCCGGTGGTTCCTGTGGGGTGCAAAGTACGAATCCACCTCATTGACGTAAGCACCCCTGTCTATCACGAAGGGGTCCGTCCTCCCGAAGGCGAGGTAGTAGACGACGCTCAGCAGCTCCGAGTTTGGGCTTATCTCAACGCTCACCCTATCTGTCACGTCATATCCCGTCACGGGTGATGCGACGGCTCCAATGATGAATGCGAGAATTACCAGGGCACACAGCCGTCTCATGACGATACCCGGTGGTATCTCCTGGGGAGGTATTTAAAGCTTCCGACAGCTTTTAAAGCGAACCGGCGAAGGGTATTCGGGTGACCGAAAATGAAGACGAACTGGATCGTGGTTATCTTTCTGATCTCACTCACACTGGCGGGTACGTTCATTCCCCCCTCCTCAGCATCCCAAGAAAAGCCCCTGGTGGTGACCACCATAGCGCCCCTCGCGGGGATAATAAGTGACGCCTTCGGAGATCGGGTGGATGTAGTTTACATAATCCCTCCGGGCGCGGATCCCCACGAGTACCAGCTGACTTCCAGCCAGATAGAGCTCCTTCGCAGGGCCGATGTGATAGTCACCACCGGCGGTCACCTACCCCTTGAGAGAAAGATAGCGGAGCTGAAGGGGGAAGGCACCATAGAGGGTGAGGTTCTCTTCCTCGAAGACTACAAACGCGAGGGCTTCCGCTACCTGAAGGAGCACTGGTACCATGAGAAGGACAACCCCCACGGCGTCTGGCTTGACCCGAACAACGCCCTTGCGATAGCCAGTGCGACCGGAAGGGCCCTCCAGAGGAGTGATCCCGCCAGCGCGAAGGTCTACGGGCAGGAATACCGGATATTCGAGGAAAGGGTAAGGACAATAATGCACTCCTATCTGGCACTGGTCGGGGAAAACGCGACGGCGGTGATCCAGATGCCTCCCGATCAGTACGCGGTGGAGTGGCTTGGAGTAAGGGTGGTCGCCTCGATAAAGCCCGAAGAGGAGGTTCCGGCGAAGGGGATTGACGATCTCGTTCCCGTTGCGAGGAACGTTGATCTGATCGTCTACGCCCTGGACAGCCCTGAGCAACTGAAGGAAGCTGCCAGAGAGCTGGCATTGAAGAGCGGTAAACCGCTGGCGGAAATAACAGTCTTCTGGAGCGACAGACCGTACACGGAGGTTCTCATCGAAAACAGCGCCTCAATAGTGAGGGCACTCGGGGGAAAGGGATCCACCGGAGTTCCCACGGGACAGGAAGACTTCACGGACTACGTCCTCGTTTCCCTGGTCGTCGGAGTGGTTCTGGGAACGGCACTGGGAGTGATACTCAAGAAGTGAGCGTTTTCTCCAGTTTTTTGATCTCCTGGGCCTTCACGCAGGCCAAAACATAAAAAGGGAGTAGATGCTCACTCCCTCTTGTAGGGCTTTCCATCCCACTTCGGCGGCCTGGCCTTGCCGATGATTCCGGCGACGATGATGAGGGTCATGATGTAGGGCAGCATCAGGATAAACTGCCCAGGAATGATGTGCTTTGGAGCCAGCCACGTCGCCAGCGCCTCGAAGAAGCCGAAGAGCCAGCCGCCGATGAGCGAAATCAGGGGGTTCCATCCGCTGAAGACCATGTTGGCCAGGGCTATGAAACCCCTTCCGCCGGACATCGTCTTGTGGACCAGTCCGAGCCAGTCAACGCTCATATAGGCCCCGCCGAGACCAGCTAAAGCGTGGCCGTAGACGGTTGACCAGAAGCGGTACTTCTCAACGTTTATGCCGAGCGCATCGGCCGCCTCGGGGTTCTCCCCACAGGCCCTCACGCGAAGTCCCAGAGGGGTCTTGAAGAGCACCCACCACGTAACGACGGCGATCACGACCGTGACGATGATCATGGGGCTGATCTCACCGTAGGGCGTCCTCCAGTGCCACATTATCGCGTCGTGGGGGAGCTGGTGCTGGCCGGCGGTTCCCCAGTAGGCGAGTATGCCGAATGGAACGACGCCCATCGCCAGGAGGTTTATGCCTATGCCCGGGATTACGTGGTCGCCCTTCAGGTAGACCGTCAGGACTCCATGGAGCATTCCCAGAAGGAGTCCCACTATAATTCCCCCAATGAGGCCGACGAGGGCGTTCCTGGCCAGCTCGGCGAATATTGCCCCGAAGAAGGCGCTCATGAGGAGGACTCCTTCGTAACCGATGCTGACGACACCGGCACGCTCGCTCCACGCGGCTCCGACGCTCGTCAGAACTATTGGTACCATCGCCATAAGGGACATTATCAGGATCGTTATAATGTCTCCCGGGTTCATTGAGCAACCCCCCCGCGGAAGGCCCTAACAAGCAGGTCGTAGAGACCGGGGATGGCAACGGTTATGACGATGATTCCCTGGATGACCTTGATTATCTCGAGCGGCACGTGGGCGTTCACCTGCATCAGCGCCGTTCCCGCACGCATCATCCCGAAGAACAGCGCCGAGAGGATTATTCCCAGGGGGTGGTTTCTGCCAACGAGGGAGACGCCGATTCCGTCGAAGCCGAAGCCGTAGATGTTCGCTCCTCCCTGACTTATAGCGTAGGTTGGCCCCTCCCCCATCACTTTCATCGCACCGCCGAGGCCGCTGAGGAGACCGCCTATTATGAACGACCACATTATGGCCATCTTCGGGTTCATGCCTCCATAGCGTGCGGCCTTCTGGTTGATACCGCTGGCGCGCATGCCGAAGCCCATTGTCGTGTGCCAGAGCAGGAAGTACGTCAGGATGGCTGCGATAACCGCTATAATTATTGCTATTGACAGACCGTAACCTATCACCGGGAGTCTGGCCGCCTCGGGGATTCTGATGGTCTTGTTCGGATCGTTGGGATTCGCGTAGGGTCCGACTATGAGCCAGAGCACGAAGAACCAGGCGATCCAGTTGAGCATTATTGTCGAGATGACCTCGTGAACGCCGCGATAGACCTTGAGGATCGCCGCAGGGAGCGCCCAGAGGGCTCCTAGAAGCATGCCCATCAGCAGACCGAACCACATATTGCCCCAGAGGTTCGTGAATATAACCGATGCTATCGCGCCAAAATAAAAGGAACCCTCAGCGCCTATGTTGAATATACCGGTCCTCGTGCCTATGGCGAAGGTCAGGGCTGTGAGCATTATTGGAGTCGCGTACTTGAGGGTCGAGGCTATGCCTCTAGTCGAGCCGAGCGCACCGATGAAGAGCCAGTAGTACGCCTCAAGGGGATTGTAGCCGAAGGCGATGAGTACTATCGCACCGATTATGAAGCCAACCAAGATCGCTATGAGGCTCTCCACGAAGGGTTTGAAGTTGATGAGCGGGCTACTTCCTGATCTCCTCATACCTTATTCCCCCCATCATCATTCCGATCTCCTCCGTCGTGACCTCCTCGGGCTTCACAACACCCATGAACTCACCCTCGTACATTACTCCCATTCTATCGCTCAGCTGGACGACCTCGTCGAGATCTGCTGAAACCAGGAGAACGGCCTTGTCCTCGTTCCTCAGCTTAACGAGGTAGTTCCTTATGTACTCGGTGGAGGCAACGTCAACTCCGCGCGTTGGCTGTGCCGCTATGATGAATACGGGCTCCTTGCTGACTTCCCTTGCGACGATAAGCTTCTGCTGGTTTCCCCCGCTCAGGGACTTGACTGGCGCCTCCGTTCCGGGTGCTGAGATGTCGAACTGTTCTATGAGATGTTGGGCGTGTTCCCTCGCCCGGGCCCAGTTTATGACGCCCTTAAAGCGCTGGAACTTCGGCCGCCAGTGGAGGCCAAGGATGGAGTTCTCGGTCACCGTCATATCCAGGATGAGGCCCATGTGGGTTCTGTCCTCTGGAATGTGGGCCATTCCCATGTCGTAGAGCTCTTTAGGACCTTTTCCGGTGATGTCTTTCTCGTTGAGGTAAACCTTTCCGCCTTCAACCTTCCTCAGACCCGAGATGGCCTCGATAAGCTCGGTCTGGCCGTTGCCCTCAACGCCCGCGATTCCGAATATCTCGCCCGCGCGAACCTCAAAGGAGAGGTCCTTCACGGCCACCTCACCACGGTCGCCGATGACCCTGAGCTTTTCCACGCGAAGTATCGGTTTTCCGGGTTCCTTGGGCGGCTTTTCTATTCTGAGCACAACGTCCCTGCCCACCATCATTCTGGCAAGGAGCTGGGGTGTCGCCTCACTCGTCCTGACCGTTCCAACGACCTTTCCCTTTCTTATGACCGTCACCCTGTCCGTTATTTCCATGACCTCATTGAGCTTGTGGCTGATGAAAATTATCGTCTTTCCCCGGGCCTTGAGCTGCCTCAGAACCCTGAAGAGCTCCCTGACCTCAATCGGAGTAAGCACGGCGGTGGGCTCGTCCAGGATGAGAACCTCAACGTCGCGGTAGAGCATCTTGAGGATCTCCACCCTCTGCTGCACGCCAACGGGCAGCTCCTCGACCGGAACATCGAGGGGAACTCGAAAGTTGAGCTCTTCCATGAGTCTCTCTATCTTCCTTCTGGCGCGTTCCACGTCTATCTTGGAGAGCAGTCCGTGTCCCTCCATCCCCAGGATTATGTTATGGAGGGCATCGAAGACCTCGACGAGGGTAAAGTGCTGGTGAACCATTCCGATACCGTGGGCGATCGCATCGGAGGGGCTCTTAAAACGAACCTCCTTCCCCTTCACAAAGATTTTACCCGCCGTGGGCTGGAGCATTCCGAAGAGTATCTTCATGAGCGTGGTCTTTCCGGCACCATTCTCACCGAGGAGACCCAGGATCTCGCCCTGATAAACAACGAGGTCAACGCCCTTCAGGGCCTTCGTACCGTCGGGATACACCTTCACGATGCCTTTCATCTCGACTATAGGCACTCTCTCCATCATCGCACCCCCTCAGAAGAAAAGGGAAAAAGAGAGGATCACTTGGCCAGTTCCATCATTTCCTGCCAGGTCTTGGCCTTCCTGACCTTCTCAATGCCATCCTTGTCCATCGGAGCCGGAACCTTTATGACCCCGGTCTTGATCTTGCCCTCGAGCTCCTTGACCGCGTCCCAGATCCAGTCCGGAACCTGCTTCCTGGTCTGCTCGAGGAACTGCCTGAGCTCCTCCTTGCTGTTGAATCCGAGGTCCCTAAGCTTCTGCTTCTGGGTCTCCTCCGGAAGGGAGTCGAACATCGCCATGACGTCGTCAACGGTGCTGAGTCCAACACCGCCCTCCTTGAGGCCGAGCTCGACTATGCCTCCCTTGAAGGTGCCCTCGACGGCATCCTTAACGGCGGTGTAGACACCCACGTCAACGCGCTTCATCATGCTGGCTATTATAACTCCCGGCTTGATCCAGTCCTGGGCGGAGTCAACACCAATGGCGAACGGCGGGCCCATCTTCTTACCCTGGGACTTGAGAACCTCCTCAACGGCATCGAAGACACCGAGTCCGGTACCGCCTGCAACCTGGTAAATGACCCAGGCACCCTGGGCGAGCTGGGCCCTGGCGGCCGCCTTACCCTTGGCGGCATCGTTGAAGGTACCGGTGTACTGGTAGAGGACGTCTATGTTAACGTCCTTGCCCTCCTTCTGCTTGTAGTAGTCCTCGGCCCACTTGACGCCGAAGCGGTAACCGGCCTCGAACTTGTAGAGAACCGGGATCTCCATACCGAGAACGATTCCAACCTTGTCCTTGCCGTCGTTGGCCGCTATAAGACCAGCGAGCGCACCGGCAAGGGCTGAACCCTCGTTCTCCTTGAAGAGGATGCTCATGACGTTGGGCATGTCCGGAATGTAACCGTCAATGATTGCGAACTTCTGATCGGGGTACTCCTTGGCTACCTGCTTGACCGCGTCGGTCATCATGAAGCCGACGGCGATGATGACGAGGTACTTCTTCTGGCTTGCGAGGGTCTCAAGGTTCTTGACGTAGTCGTCCTCGCTGTTGCTCTGCATCTCGACGAGCTCAAGGTTAAAGTCTTTGGCAGCCTTGCTGGCGCCTAGGTACGCCATGTCGTTAAAGCTCAGGTCACCCCTTCCACCGACGTCGTAGACGATGGCTATGGCTCCCTTCGTCTTTGACTTCTCCCCGTTTGAGGAGATACAGCCGCTGGCCACGACGCTTATGGCCAAGAGGCCGATTAAAAACAGACTCAGCCACTTCCTCATAGCAACACCCCGCAAAGTTTCAGATGAATACCCGCGATGGAGGATATATAGTTTGCGGTCCCCGAAGCCCGAAAAACCTGGGAAAGGGTTTTAACCCCCTTCCGAAAGTTTTTCCGATGGCAATGCTGAAGGAGATAGCGGGATTGAATTCCGGAAGGGTCCTGATAACGGGGAACGGAAAGAAACTGGCAAGGATATACCTCAATTCCTGGGGAAGGGGTAGGAAAATTCTCGCCGAGTACCTGCCGTTCCAGGTGAAGGGTGACGTCTACATCGGCTCGCCCTTTGAGAGTGACGACTTCGAGGTCTATCTGATAGTGAACCCCCTCTCGCGCCCGAAAGCAGAACGGGAAAAGCTCCATCGCTGGCTGGCAGAACAAAGGGACAGGCTCGTCCTCCTCTACGAGGGGAAGTACGTAAGGGATTCAATAACGCGCTACGGCATCAGGGACTTCATTGATTATTTAATCGCATACAAGAGGGAGACCGTTGGCTTCGAGCGGGTTGACGTGATGCGCCTTGAGAGCGGAAGAGTTGTCGAGACCAAGACCTACATCCGGAGGTACTGAGAACTCCAGCAGTCCATTCGCCCGATGACGAGTGGCTTCGGGTCTGAGCGGTGATGACACCAGCTATCGCCGAGGGCGTTCACAACCATTATATAGGACGCGATCTCCGTTAGTCCGGTGGTGGGGAGATGTTCGGAAAGCTGAAGGAGAAGCTGGGCTCATTCGTTGACAAGGTCTCCCAGACCGAGATAAGCGAGAAGGACGTTGAGAAGGCTCTCTGGGACCTTGAGCTGGAGCTCCTGGAGGCAGACGTGGCCCTTGATACCGTCGAGGAACTCAAGGAAAGGATAAAAAATAAGCTCGTCGGCCAGAAGGTCAAGATCGGTACGGACAAGAGGGCACTCGTTGAGAAAGCCGTTAGAGATGCCGTCCTGGAAATTCTGACCCCGCAAAAGCGGATAAACCTCCTCGAAATGATAAGATCGAAAGAGGAGAAGCCCTTCGTCATAGCCTTCGTCGGTTTCAACGGCTCGGGAAAGACAACAACAATAGCCAAGCTAGCCCACTGGCTCAAGAAGAACGGCTTTTCGGTGGTCATAGCCGCGAGCGACACCTTCCGTGCTGGAGCGATAGAGCAGCTTGAGGAGCACGCGAAGAGGGTTGGAGTTAAGGTCATAAAGCACTCCTATGGAGCAGATCCAGCGGCGGTAGCTTACGACGCTATTCAGCACGCCAAAGCCAGGGGAGTTGACGTTGTCCTCATCGACACCGCCGGGAGGAACGAACTCAACAGGAACCTCATGGATGAGATGAAGAAGATAGCGAGGGTGGCGAAGCCCGACCTGATAATCTTCGTCGGCGACAGCCTGAGCGGAAACGCCGTTGTGGAACAGGCCAAGCAGTTCAACGAGGCCGTTAAGATAGACGGTGTGGTACTTACCAAACTCGACGCGGATGCACGTGGAGGAGCGGCACTGAGCATAAGCCACGCGATTGGAGCGCCGATACTCTTCGTCGGCGTCGGCCAGGGATACGATGATTTGAAGCCCTTCGACGAGAAGTGGTTCGTGGGGAGGATTTTTGGGGAGGAGTAACTCCCAACTCTTTTCCCTTAGCACCTGACTGCAGGCTCTCCCAGTATCAGGTAGAGAACCAGGAAACCGTAGACAAAGCCCTCAGTGGAGAGCAGCGCCTTTTCCGCTTTGCCCCTGCCCGCTATCAGGCCGGTGCCAATCGAAACAAGAATCAGCGCCTTAAAAGCCCACCAAGGGTTTGCCAGGGGCACCAGAAGGACTGTCAGGGTTGTAATCCCCAGTTCTACGCCCCCTCTCCAAAGGGCAGGCTTTCTGAAGTGGAGATACAGCGTTAGAAGGACTATCACCGGAAGGAGGATGAGGAGAACAAATAGAGGGGATGGGGAGTAGTGGAAACGACAGGTATAAATCGCGCCCCAGATGTGGATTGCCTCGCCTTTGATGTGATATTCCCTCAACCAGCGATGGTTGTAATCCAGGAAGAGTCCCCAAGCAGTAGCCAACCCGAGGATAAAAAGATGGATGAGATTTCTTTGGAGCTTCATGGTTCGCCCCACCCCTATTAACACCACACGAGTGTGAGTTCAGCCGCTATTATCATACCTATTATAAGGCTTGGTAGAAAGCCCGCAATACTGAGTAGCACTTTTTCCCACTTGTCTTTCCCAACTGCTCCACCAACCACAGCCGAGACAACAATCAGAACCAATAAAACACCCGATCCTGTAGTTTTAAAATAGGTAACAATTACTGATAAAATGGGCAGCCCTATTGAGAGTGCCGATTTCTTTAGGGCGGGCGCTCTGAAGCAAAGGTACAAGATAATCAGGAGGAGTGTAGGGAGTAGGACGAGGAGAACAAACTCTAATGAGGGGGAGTATTTGCTCCAAGAAGTGCAGGGCCCCCCTGTTCCACCGGTCCAGTTTTCGAAAAAAATTGTGCCTTTCTCAATATAGTACTTACTGATGGCCCGGCTATTATAAGCGAGTACAAGCTCCCAGACCGTTGCAAAAATAATAGAGAGAACATATAGAATGAATTCCTTAGGGCGCATTAACTTACCTCCTCCTAGGAACTATCTTCACGAGGTGCGTCTTAGATTCCCAGTTGCCCCACGCGAGACTTACATCACCTGCTTTCATGGACTTCACCTCCCAGAGTATATCTAACACGCACCGTGGAACTGAGCAGATATTACCCATATCACCACCAGCCCCGGCAAAAATCCTCCAAAGACAAGAATTGCCCTATCCCCAATGTCTTTCCCGAGGACGATCCCACTGCTCAAGGAAACGAGCATGAGGAGAATAGAATTGATGGAGAGGTCGAGTATGAAAACTGGTGCTATGGTAACAGCCAATAGTGAAAACAACATGGAAAGGCCAAGATTTCTAAATGATGAATCCCTGTGGAAAATATACAAAGCTAGGAGTATGAGCGCAGGAAGAAGAACCAGAACAATGAAGATTGGAGAGGGGGAGTACTCCATCCAACAGACGTATGGCCTTCCAGCGGGGCCAGTCCAGTTCTCGAACCAGACCATTCCGCTCTCGATATAGTAATCCACCGGAAGCCAGTAGAGGAGCACGAACTCCCAAATTGCTGCAAGGAGGAGTATGGAAATGTGCACAATAATCTTAGGGAACTTCACTTCTTCCACCCAATAATTTCCTCACAGGTGTGTATTTATAACCGTTTGGAACATTACTGATGGCCTGTTTGAATAACAATCCGCGTTCCAGGTCTAATACATCTCTGAGTCGGGAATCTCCATGTGAGTTTCGCAACGCTCTGCCAGTCATGTCCGTTCACCACTATGAGAACGCCCGTGCCTTTGAACTCACTACACTCAATGTAGTAGCTTTCGTCTCCACCAAGGAGTTCCCACATGCAAAAGCGGTTTTCCGAGCCATTTATGACATCGCCAGTCAGATTGCTTTTTAGGAACCTAAACTGATCCATGCATTCACTAAAGTTTCCATAAACGAAGAGTGCAACGTTAAAGGGGGTTGTTCCATTGGAGACCGTTCCTTCAAACCCAGTATCAAAGCCTGAAACATTTATGGAAAGCCACTTTTCCTCTGTCCGATTTTCAAAGTGTAAGAGCATCTCCTTTAGGACGCATTCCAAGCAAGAGTTGCTTGCAATATCATTGCCATCATTCCTTAGAAGAGAGTGGGGCAAGTAAAATGTTGCGAGTAAAACAAAAAGTAGCAGGAAAAAAAGAAATCCTCTTAACCATTGAGATTGCTTAATTTTCATGAGGCTCTCACCTTTATTATGTCCGCATCAATCCAGTTTCCATTGTAAATGTAGTGCGTTTCAAAATTCCATGTATCATGAATTTCAATGTAAACAAGTTCACAGTTGGAGTAATCCTCTGAGCAAGCTGCGATATATCCAACCCCAGTAACTGCGTGGTTCCCATAGGGGCCAGTCCCATCAGATGCTCTACCCCCATTTTCTAAGCCCAGCATAAATGGATGGTTGTTGTTAACCTCCGAAATCACATCCATATCTGTCCAATACTCATAAAATGTTGCTGTGAAGTCGTGGTATACAGGTTTATATACTATCCATCCTCTGAGATAATCCCACTCTTCCTTAAAGTTTTCAATTCCCACAACTTGAGTCGTCCATACTGAGCCCCCAGTATTGTCGTCAATTCCCATAGTGTGGTGGAGTACGTCTATAACCGCTTCCCGGTCCCATTCATCTTTTAATTGTGGCTCATAGTATGCTATTATCATCGATGCAGCGACTGCCGCACATCCATCCCAGTCTATCCAGGGATCACGTGCAGACCCTACATTGAATGGATATTGAGTTGATGCACCCCCTTTATCCGTAGAAGTCCATGCGGGAACTCCTTGTATAGATCTAACCACAGAAACTAAGTGTTCATCGCTACCTCCATCTTCAAGGGGGAATACAGAGGAGCGGGACGTGGTGGGTTTCAAAATTTCATTCTCAGCTATTGATGTTGACTTTCTGAAATGGAATTTGATATTTTTTGGTACGTTTTGCACTTTACGATCTACTAAGCTCAGCATTTTGTTTGATCCGATTTGGAGACCATAGGTTAGTGCTCCATAGTAGATGAGGTTTCCAACCTTGTACCCTTTGTTCATCGCTACTTTCTGCGCATAGTGAATTCTAGTACTCGGTGCTTCTCCCTTGCCGAACTCCAGGATGGGAGGCATATACCTCTGCGCAGCCACGAGTATGAATCCATCGGGCTTACCGTTCACAAGCACGGTAAACTCGTAGGCGCTCTTGGTTCCGTTAGGGAAGTAGTAAACCACTGGCCGGGAGAGCTTTGAATTTTTCCAGTCCTCGAAGTTGGGTATGTGCTCCGAAGCCCCGTGCAGGTGCTTCTGGGCCACGAGGGTTGCCTCGCTGGGCGTTACGGGACCGTTCCTAGCTGGTATCTGGCCTATGCTCAGAGCTCCGGCAAGGCTACTCAATACCAAAACAGCAAAAAAAACTACCGACAGAATGGCCGTTTTCCTACTTTTCACAGTGAATCATCGAACTCAATATGTGCAAAACTTCTTAAAAAGTTTTCTCAGATCCGTTGCTCGATTCGTTATCATGAATAATAAGTACAATTACACGGTTTCCCGCCAACCTTCCGTAACAGGGGATGATTAATAAAGCACCATAAATGAATAGATGATGTTGCGCACCCAACCTACCACATTTTGGAATTCAGTATTTTCATAATTTCCTCAAAGTCAACCCCCGCAGTCATATCGATGTTTATCGGCGTTGCACTGACCTTCCGCTCGACCTTGAGGGCGTAAGCATCGGTCCCCGGCTCGAATTCTTTTGTCCTCCTCCCGACTATCCAGTAGTAGGGATGTCCCCTCGGGTCAACGCGCTCCTCTATGGTGGGATTGTAGCGTTTTCTGGCCAGCCTCGTGATGGTGATTTCGGTCTTCTCGGTTGCATCGCTCGGAACGTTCACGTTGAGCATGTCCACTCCTTCAGGGAGACCGTTCTCCAGTATTGCCCCGGCAATTCTCCTGAGGAAGTGCGCCGAGACTGAGAAGTCTATTCCCTCTCCCTCGCCGAGGGTCTTCTTCCAGTCCACTTCAAGGCTCATCGCGATGCTTGGGACACCATGAGTTGCCGCCTCGATGGCCGCCGATGCCGTCCCAGAAACGGTTATCTCGGTGCTGAGGTTCTCGCCGAGGTTTATGCCGCTGACCGCCAGATCAAAGTCCCCAAAGCGTGCTATGGCAAAGATGACGCAGTCAGTTGGAGTTCCATCTACCCCGTAGGCCACCTTTGCCCCGGGAACGTCCACGAGCTTTGCCCTTATCGGCCTGTGGAGCGTCATGGCCCTGCCGCTCGCGCTCCGCTGGAAGAGGGGAGCGACTACGTAGACCTCGCCGAGCTCGCTCAGCGCCCTCACGGCCGCGCGGATTCCGTTGGAGTAAATCCCGTCGTCGTTCGTTAAGAGTATCCGCGACATGGTAAGAACTCGACCTCACCTTTAAAAACCCTGTCCACAACCGCCTCCAGGTGAGAACATGACCTACTGGACGAGCGAGGACAACGTGGCGGGAAAGCCCGGAAAGGCGCTCTTCATAATCCTCCCGACCATAGGATGCTACCGCTTCCGAATAGGAAAGGCCTGTTATATGTGCGCTTACCCGACCGCGGCACCGAAGGTAAGGTGGAGCCAGGAAGCGATAGTCGACTACGTCCGCGAGGCTCTCAAAAAAATCGAGGGCAAGAAGGGACCCTTTGCTGTGAGGATGTTCACCTCCGGCTCTTTCCTCGACAACAGTGAGCTGAAGCCAGAAACCAGGAGGAAAATATTTGAGATTCTCTCAAAGATGGACAACGTCGAGGAAATCGTCATAGAAAGCAGGAGCGAGCTCGTTAGATACGATGCCGTTAAAGAGCTCGCCGAAATAGTTCCAGACAAGCACTTCGAGGTGGCAATAGGTCTCGAAACGGCGAACGACGACATAGCGGACGTCTCCATAAACAAGGGCAACACCTTCGAGGACTTCGTCAGGGCATCGGAGATAACTCGGAAGGCGGGGGCAAAGGTGAAAACCTACCTCCTGCTCAAGCCGATATTCCTCTCCGAGAGGGACGGCATAAGGGACGCCAAGGAGAGCATAATCAAAGCCGAGCCCTACACGGATACCTTCTCAATAAACATCACCGACATCCAGAAGGGGACGCTCTACGAGAGGCTCTGGGAGAAGAAGGAGTACAGACCTCCGTGGCTCTGGAGCGCGGTTGAAGTTCTCATATGGGCCAAGAAGCGCTTTCCAGACAAGAGAATCCTCAGCGACCCCGTCGGAGCTGGCTCGCCGAGGGGACCCCACAACTGCCTGACGGACTACGACCGGGCGATAGGAAAGGCCATAAAGAAGTTCTCGGCAACGCAGGACGTCAGTTACCTTGAGAACCTCACACCGGAGTGCAGGGAGGGGTGGAGCTACATCGTCGAGAACGGCCTTCTCGACTGGCAGCTGATTACCTGGTGAGTGTTCGGATTTTGGTTTAATCCCTCCAAACTTTTCCCGCGATACACGACTGTATTCGAATGTCTTTTTTATGGACATCAATGTCCCTTCACGAAAGCTTTAAATGTTGACAAACGTAAACGCTCCAGTCATGGGGTGATGTTCATGGCTGAAAACACGAACACAGTTGTCGAAAAGAAGGGCTATCTAGTTGTCGGAAAGGCAGAAGGAATCGTTGAAATTGACGTTGATACTTTCCTCTGCAAGGGCTGTGGAATCTGCGTCGAGATGTGCCCGAGAAAGGTCTTCGAGTGGAGCAAGGATCTGAGCGAAAAGGGCGTGCATTACCCGGTTCCCGTGCACGCTGAAAAGTGCGTCAAGTGCAAGCTCTGTGAACTGCTCTGCCCGGACTTCGCCATCGCGGTAAGGTGGTGACGCATGATTATCAGAGGTGACGAGCCTGAACAGATCGGGCTCCTCAAAAAGCTCTACAAACCCGGCAACTACTTCATGCAGGGAAACGAGGCCCTCGCTTACGGTGCAATCTTCGCGGGCTGCCGCTTCTACGCCGGTTATCCAATAACGCCGTCGAGCGAGATAGCCGAGACGATGGCGCGCGAGTTGCCCAAGCTCCAGGGTTATTACCTCCAGATGGAGGATGAGATTGGAAGCATAGCGGCGATGGTGGGTGCATCGTGGACCGGGCTAAAGGTGATGACGGCAACGAGCGGTCCGGGCTTCTCTCTCATGCAGGAAAACCTTGGCTATGCCATAATGACCGAAACACCACTCGTTCTTGTCGATGTGCAGAGAAGCGGTCCTTCAACGGGACAGGCAACGAAGGGAGCTCAGGGGGACTTCTTCCAGGCCAGATGGGGAACCCACGGGGACCACCCGATAGTAGCCCTCTCCCCGATCAGCGGGCAGGACGCCTTCTGGGAAACCATAAGGGCCTTCAACATAGCTGAGAAACTTAGAACACCGGTGGTTATGCTCTTCGACGGTGTTCTTGCCCACACGCGCGAACTCGTCAGGATTCCGGACGTTGAGGAAGTGGAGATTACCTACCGCAAACTGCCCAGGAACGAGGAGGAGGCTAAACTCCCCTTCGGAGACCCGCACGGCGATGGAGTTCCGCCAATGCCGCTCTTCGGCCACGGCTACTTCACCCACGTCACCGGTTCGACCCACAAGGAAAACGGTTTGAGGGACGTTTACACTCCAGAGGTTCACGACAAACTCGTTAGGAGGCTCCACAGGAAGATAGAGCAGAATAAGGACGTTTACGAGAAGTACGAGGAGCACTTTACGGACGACGCTGAAATCCTCGTCGTCAGCTGGGGCGTAACCGCTCGTCCGGCCCTTGGAGCTGTCCTAAAGGCCAGAGAAGAGGGCATCAAAGCGGGCCTCTTCGTACCGAAGACTGTCCACCCGTTCCCGGGCGAGAGAATGAGGGAACTAGGAAAGCGCGTTAGGGCTATACTCGTTCCCGAGATGAACCTCGGCCAGATGATTCTTGAGGTTCAGCGCTTCGTCAACGACGACGTTCTGCTAAGGGGAATCAACAAGATAGGCGGGGTTCCGTTAACAGTTGAGGAAATCCTGCGCGAGATAAGGGGTGTTGCCTGATGGCCAAGGAGATCTATTCCAAATATCCGCTCATCAAGTACCTTAGGAAAGAAGCCCTTCCCACGGCCCTCTGCCCCGGCTGCGGCGGTGGAACTGTTCTCAACGCCTTTGCCAACGCGGTTGACCAGCTCAAGCTCGACCCCAAGGATCTGGTAGTCGTCAGCGGAATCGGCTGTTCGGCATGGATAGCCTCGCCCTACTTTTTGGCGGACACGCTCCACACGACCCACGGAAGGGCGATAGCCTTTGCCACCGGCGTTAAGGTCGGCCTTCCGGACAAGAAGGTCGTCGTCATAAGCGGGGACGGCGATCTGGCGAGTATAGGAGGAAACCACCTCCTGCATGCGGCAAGGAGGAACATAGACATAACTGTTATTCTCGTCAACAATTTCATCTACGGAATGACCGGGGGCCAGCTGGCCCCGACAACTCCCTTTGGCGCTAAGACCACCACCAGCCCCTACAGGAACATCGAGCATCCCCTCAAGATAAGCGAAACGATAGCCTCAGCGGGAGCCTCTTATGTCGCCAGATGGACCACTGCCCACGTCTACCAGCTCATCGAAAGCATCAAGAAGGCCTTGACCGTCAAGGGCTTCTCCCTCGTTGAAGTTATCTCCCAGTGCCCGGTTCAGTACGGAAGGAGGAACAGGATGAAGGAGCCGGCAGAGATGCTCCGCTGGTTCCTGAAGAACAGCGTTCCGATAAGCAAGGCCAGAAAGATGAGCGAGGAGGAGCTTGAGGGCAAGTTCGTCATCGGCGAGTTCGTTAACAGGGAGAGACCGGAGTTCGTTACCGAGCTTAACAAGCTGATTGACGAGGTGCAGGAGCACTTTGGGCTTAAGGGTGAGTAGAATGGAACCGTATGAGTCGGTGGGCAGGAGAATCAGAGACACCTTTGGAGACAGGGTCGAGGAGGTCATAATCTTCGGCTCCCGGGCTAGGGGGGACTTTCGCGAGGACAGTGACCTCGATGTTCTCATCATTTTGAAAGATGGAATAAGGCCCGAGGACTGGGATAGGATTGGGAAGCTGAGCGCCGAGCTGACACTTGAACTCGGAGTGTCAGTAATGATAGTGCCCCATGAACCGAGAAAAGACAGCCTATACACTACCGCAAAAGCAGAGGGAGTGAGAGTATGAACGAGGTGGAAGCCCGGGAGATAATTGAATACGCGAAGGAATTTTTGGAGTTCACAAAGTCGTATCTGGAGGTGTGACTCATGCAGATTAGGTTCGCTGGCATTGGTGGGCAGGGCGTCGTTTTAGCGGGCGTCATCCTTGGCGAAGCCGCGGCCATAGAGGGCCTCAACGTCGTCCAGACCCAGGACTACAGTTCAGCGAGCAGGGGTGGGCATTCCATAGCGGACGTTATAATTTCCAAAGAGCCGATTTACGACGTAATGGTCACGAAGGCTGACGTTCTCGTTGCCCTCCACCAGCTCGGCTACGACACGGTCAAGGACTCCCTGAAGGAGGACGGTCTCTTAATCATTGACACCGACCTGGTCAAGCCCGATAGGGATTACATAGGCGCCCCCTTCACGAGAATAGCCGAAGAAACCACGGGGCTGGCCCTGACCGTCAACATGGTGGCCCTGGGTTATCTGGTTGCCAAGACGGGCGTCGTGAAGAAGGAAAATGTTGAGAAAGCGATAAGGAGGCGCGTTCCGAAGGGGACGGAGGAGATAAACCTCAGGGCCTTCAACGTTGGGTATGAGGAGGGATCGAAATGAGATACCCGTTTCCAGTTGGGAAATCCGATTTTATCCAGGGCGATGAAGCGGTAGCGAGGGCGGCAATCCTTGCCGGATGCAGGTTTTATGCCGGCTACCCGATAACGCCGGCCAGCGAGATATTCGAGGCGATGGCCCTCTACATGCCGCTGGTAGATGGCGTGAGCATCCAGATGGAGGACGAGATAGCGAGTATAGCCGCGATAATCGGTGCATCGTGGGCGGGAGCGAAGGCAATGACGGCAACGAGCGGTCCGGGCTTCTCTCTCATGCAGGAAAACCTTGGCTATGCCATAATGACCGAAACACCGATAGTCGTCGTCAACATGATGCGCGGCGGTCCCTCAACGGGCCAGCCGACTTTTCCAGCTCAAGGAGATATAATGCAGGCCATCTGGGGAACCCATGGTGACCACATGCTCATCGTTCTCAGCCCCTCAACGGTTCAGGAAGCCTTTGACTTCACGATAAGGGCCTTCAACCTCGCCGAAAAGTACAGAACCCCCGTCGTGCTTCTCGGTGATGCAGAGCTGGCTCACATGCGTGAAAGGGTTTACATTCCCAACCCGGACGAGATAGAGATAACCTACCGCAAGCTGCCCAGGAACGAGGAGGAGGCCAAGCTTCCCTTTGGGGACCCGCACGGCGACGGAGTTCCGCCAATGCCAATATTCGGAAAGGGCTACCGTACCTACGTCACCGGTCTGACCCACGACGAACACGGCAGACCGAGAACGGTTGAGCCCGAAGTCCACCAGAGACTTATAAGCAGGATCTTCAGGAAGATTCTCGACCACAGGGACGAGATAATAAGCTACGAGACCTTTGAGCTCGACGATGCCGAGATAGCGATAATAAGCACAGGAATAGTCTCGCGCTCCGCCATAAGGGCCGTTAAAATTCTCCGTGAGAGGGGGGTTAAGGCGGGTCTCCTCAAACTTCACACGATATGGCCCTTCGACTTTGAGGTGATAGAGGAGTTAGCGGAGCGCGTGAGGAAGATATACGTGCCCGAGATGAACATGGGGCAGCTCTATCACCTCGTCAGGGAAGGAGCAAACGGAAAGGCCGATGTTGAGCTGATAGCGAAGATAGGCGGCGAGGTTCACACTCCGATGGAGATCGCTGAAAGGGTGGTGGGATGATGTACCTGAAGTCCGCCTACGAGATACGCGACAAGTACATGAGAAAGGACATGCTCCCCACGATATTCTGTCCGGGCTGTGGAATAGGCTCCGCCCTCCAGTTTACCCTCAGGGCGATAGACGATCTCGGGCTCAACCAGGACGAAATAGTCTGGGTAAGCGGAATAGGCTGTTCCTCCCGCGTTCCAGGCTTTGTCAACTTCGACGGCCTCCACACCACCCACGGAAGGGCGCTGGCCTTTGCAACCGGTATAAAGCTCACCAATCCGGACCTCAGGATAATCGCCTTCATGGGTGACGGTGACGCGGCCGCGATAGGTGGGAACCACCTAATCCATGCCATAAGGAGGAATCTCGACGTTACAGTGATACTCATCAACAACTTCACCTACGGAATGACCGGCGGACAGGTCGCACCGACAACGCTGAAGGGTCTGAGGGGAACGACAGCACCTTACGGCCAGTTCGAGAATCCCTTCGACATAGCCCAGCTCGCGGTTTCGGCCGGGGCCAACTACGTGGCAAGGTGGAGCGTCTTCAACTACCTCCAGGGCATGAACAGCATCAAAAAGGCGCTCCAGAAGGAGGGCTTTACACTCGTCGAGTTCCTCAGTCCATGTCCTGTTAGCTTTGGAAGGAGGAACCGGATGAAAACATCTCCCGAGCTTCTCCGCTGGTACCAGAAGATAACCGTTCCTCTAGCAAAGGCCAAGAAGATGAAGCCGGAGGAGCTTGAGGGCAAGATCGTGATAGGGGAATTTGTCGACAGGGACAGACCGGGCCTTGTACGGGAGTATGAAGCCTACAAGAAGCGCGCCAAGAAGATGATGGGGTGGGAGGAATGAGGAAGGAGGTTCTCTTCAGCGGTTTCGGCGGCCAGGGAGTCATCTTAGCGAGCGTTATCCTTGGAAGGGCCGCGGCCGTTTATGAAGGGCTCTACGCGGTTCAAACGCAGAGCTACGGCCCGGAGTCGAGGGGAGGCGCGAGCAAGGCGGAGGTGGTCATAAGCGACGAGCCGATAGACTACCCCAAGGCTCTCCATCCTGACTACGCGGCCTTCTTCTCCCAGGAGGCCTATTCCAAATATCTCTACACGGTCAGAGAGGGGGCCAAGGTGATAGTGGAGAGCGACCTCGTCCCCAACAGAGATTTCGAATTCGAGAAGAAGCTCGAGGTCCTGGCACTGCCCCTGACGAGAATAGCGGAGGAAACCACAGGGTTGAGTCTCACTATGAACATCCTGACCCTCGGGATACTGACGACGTGGACGGGCATAGTGGGCAGGGAGGCCATGGAGAAGGCGACCGTTGACGCCGTTCCCCGGGGAACGGAGCAGATAAACCTCAGGGCATTAAGAAAAGGGTTTGAGCTGGGTGAGAAGGCTAGGAAAGGGCTCCTTTGAGCCTGGCAATTTCCTCCATTATCTCCTTCTCCCTTTCCCTGAGCCTCTCGATTTCCCTCTTGTACGCGAGGCGCATTCTCTCGATGTGTTCTATGGCCTCGTCTTTGGTTATCTCCACGAGCAGGTCCGCGAAGGCCCGGTAGAGCTTCCGCTCGGATTTTGCAGCCGTTATTATCCCCTCGGCGTACTCAAGCTCCTTCATCTTGAGTTCAATCGCCCTTCTGAGTTCCCTGATCCTGGCCAGCTCGGTCTCAAGCTCGTAGATCCTCACTGCCTCCATTGGACCACCTCCAAAAAAAGATTGGAAGGAGGTTCACTCCTTCTTCTCAGGCTGGAGTTTCTGGAGCTCCTGGAGGAGCTCGGTAACCTTTCTGCTGTCCTCCTCGATCTTCCTGAGGAGGGCCAGGCGCAGACTCATGAGGGCGCTTATCCTCTTCTCGATGTTCTCACGGGCCTCGTCGATGGTAGCGCCGACGAGTATGCCAGCCCCAACGTCCATGATGACGTCGTCGGGCTTCTCTATCTTGCCCTTTATCGCTATTCCGCTTCCGAGCGGGATGTAGATTTCCTTGCCCTTGCCCTTCTCCTTGATGTAGGCGAGGGTCGCGTCAACGGTCCTGAGGTTGGCGATGGTCGCGTCAATAACACTGACCTGGCTCCTGAGGTACTCGATCTCGCCGAGGTAGCTCCTTATCTCGTCCTGGATCTCCTCCGGGGTCTTAACCTTCTTCTCCACCATCTTTCATCACCCCCCAACGTTCTCATATTTTAGTAACATTTTGTGATTTAAAAACTTTTCGCCGGCAGACTTATTAACCGGGAGGTGTAGGGGTGAGCATGATAACCAACGAGACGAAGGGCACGATCTGGCACGGACCCGTCCGGGTGGCCGACACATTCTCCAAGCGTTTCCGCGGTTTGATGCTCGCCAGAGGTATCAACCACGCCCTCGTCTTCATCCTCCCGGCAGAGACCCGAATAAACGCATCGATTCATACGTTCTTCATGCTCTCCGACATCGATGTAATCTGGCTCGACTCCTCAAGGAGGGTCGTGGACCTCAAGACCGCCAAAAAGTGGCGCCTTTACGCACCGAAGAAGGCCGCGAAGTACATCATCGAGGGGCCGGTCGGACTGATAAAAGCCCTAGAGGTTGAGGAGGGCGATCTGATGAGCTGGTCCCCGACTGAGGAGAAGGGAAAGACCATTCCCGTCAAATCCCTGATCCCGGGAAAGATTGACCTGAAGGGGTCAGGCAGCGGTGTGGCGATGATGGAGGGTGTACAGGAAGTGAAAGATAAGGGTGCCGAAAATGTGTATGCCGATTCTTTTTAATGAGCCTAAGCCCGGCGGTGCGCTGGCATTCTACCCTCCTTCGGGAGAACGGAAATGCTGAGGAACGTCATAGGTGGATAACCTCCTTCTTCACGTGCTCTCCACTCTTGGGCTTGAGGGTAGATTTCATGACGAGGTCAAACCTTGATACAGAGGAGATCCTCAAGCTCGATGAACCCCAGCAGAGAAGGAAACCTCATAGAAGTCCAACGAGAATATCGCCCTCTCCGTCGCCTCACACGGATGTAGGAGCCAAAGACCCCTATCTCCCTGACCCTAAACCTCTCCTAAAGCTCCCTCCGGCGAGTTTTTCAAGATGGTTTCGATCTCCCCAAGAGTCAGCGTAGGTATCATCTAGTGTTTGAGCCACATTCCAAGAAGTTTTCCTTTGTGATGCAACTCTATCAAGCCTGAGAGTGCCCACAAAAAAATTCCCGCGAGAATAATTCTCAGAAGAATTTTTCAGAACTCGAACTCCACCCCGTTCTCGTCCCCTTCCCAGAGCCTCAAACGGTAAAGCCTAACCCCTTCGGGGAGCTTTTTCTCAACCTCCCCCGCTATCCACAAAGCTATGTTCTCGGTCGTGGGGTTCTCGAAGAGGGCGTTGAGGTTCCGGTGGTCGAGCTTTTTGATGACCCCCTCAACTATCGCCCTCAGCTGGAGGAAGTCAATGACATAGCCGTTTCTCAGCGGACCTTCAACAGCTATTTCAAGCCTGAAGGTGTGACCGTGTATCTCCTCCGGTTTGCCGTTTAGGATGACTGCGTGGGCCGCCTCGAACTTAAAGCGCTCGACAACGTGGGATTTCATCTCTCACACCGAAAACCAAATCAGCCCCAGCGTCTTAAACCTTTACGGTGATGCCTATGGGATGTGGAATGGCGATAGACGCCAACCGCGTTATAGCTGGAGGTGTTCTCGTCTTCGTCGAGCAGGAGGTCTTCAGGAAGTTTCTTGAGCTGAAGGAGAAGCCCATCGTGATAGTTGGAGAAACCGGCGGCTTCAAGAAGGTGAAGGTTACGATGATGACCTATGAAGGAACGGTGATAATAACGCGCGGTGAGGTGGAACTACCTGAAAACGCGATAATCGTGAGGGCAAAGGAGCTTTCGCTGGGGAAGTGATTTTATATCAAACCCTGCATATTTTTCTCTGCACTTAATAACCCACCGTAATGTTTAAAACCCGCAGTTCTTATAAGGGGGCAGGACCATTGGCGGACGGTGGTTAAAATGGTGCGGTACATGGTCACATCGGCACTCCCTTACGCTAACGGGCCAATTCACGCGGGACACCTTGCTGGAGCTTATCTCCCAGCGGACATCTTCGTGCGCTATCTGAGACTTAAAGGCGAGGAAGTGCTCTTCGTCTGCGGTACCGACGAGCATGGAACACCGATAACCTTCCGCGCGCTGAAAGAAGGTAGGAGCCCGAGGGAGATAGTTGACGAGTTCCACGAGCACATAAAGACTACCTTCGAGAGGGCCAAGATAAGCTTCGATTTCTTTGGAAGGACTGAACTGCCCGTCCACTACAGGCTAAGCCAGGAGTTCTTTTTAAAGGCACTTGAAAACGGCCACCTCGTAAAGAAGGTCACCAAGCAGGCCTACTGTGAGCACGACAAGATGTTTTTGCCCGATAGATACGTTATCGGAACCTGCCCCTACTGCGGCGCCGAAAATCAGCGTGGCGACCAGTGTGAGGTCTGCGGCCATCCGCTTACTCCTGAGATCCTTATCAACCCGCGCTGCAACATCTGCGGTAATCCCGTAACCTTCAAGGACTCCGCTCACTACTACATAAAAATGGGGGACTTCCAGGAGAGGCTCAAGGAGTGGGTTGAAAGCCAAGAGCACTGGAAGCCGAACGTCAAGAACACGGTCCTTGGGTGGATTAACGAGGGCCTTGAGGAGAGGGCGATAACCAGGGACCTGGACTGGGGGATCCCGGTTCCGCTGGATGATGAGGACGTCAAGGGCAAGGTGCTCTACGTCTGGTTCGAGGCGCCAATAGGCTACATCAGCATCACCATCGAGCACCTGAAGAGGGAAGGAAGGGAGAACGAGTGGAAGAAGTTCTGGCTCAACCTCGACGGTGAAACCAGGATAATCCACTTCATCGGCAAGGACAACGTGCCCTTCCACGCTATATTCTGGCCGGCCTTCCTGATGGCCTATGGTAAATACAGGGACGGGGAAGTCGAGGCCGACTGGCTGCTCCCCCACGACATCCCGGCGAACGAGTACCTCAACCTCGAGGGCAGGAAGTTCTCAACGAGCAGGAACTGGGCCATATGGGTCCACGAGTTCCTTGACGTATGGCCGGCGGATTACCTCCGCTACTACCTGACCGCTATAATGCCCGAAACGAGGGACAGCGACTTCTCCTTCGAGGACTTCAAGATAAAGATTAACGAGGAACTCGTGAACAACCTCGGAAACTTTGTGCACAGAGCTATGACCTTCGTGAACAGGTACTTCGACGGCGTTGTGCCTGAGAGAGGCGAGCTGAACGACCGTGACAGAGAAGCCTTCGAGGAAATTGAAAAAGCCTTCAAGGAGACGGGCGAGCTGATAAGCAAATACCGCTTCAAGGACGCCCTCAAGCGCGTCATGGAGTTAGCGATCTTCGGAAACCGCTACTTCGACCACCAGAGACCGTGGAAGACCGCTAAAACAGACCGCGAGAGAACGGCCACAACCGTAAACGTCTCCCTTCAGATAGTCAAGGCCCTCGGAATCCTCCTCGAGCCGTTCCTGCCGGACGCGAGCGAGAAGATATGGCACCTCCTCAACCTCGAAGAGCTCAAAAGGTGGGAGTTCAGCGAGATTAAAGCCGGCCACCGCGTCAGGAAGGCAACGCCGATGTTCAGGAAGGTGACCGACGAGGATATAATTCACTTCATAGTGAACTACATAGGAAGGGGCAACCCGGAGAGCGCCAGACTGCTCCTCGACAAGTACTACAGGAGGGACGACGTTTTCAAAGTCATCTTAGAGCGCTTCGGGGAGAAGAGGAGGGAAGAAGCCCTGGCGCTCCTGAGGAGCATCTACGGGGAAGTTGATATGAAAAGTGAAAAGGCCGAAGAGGCCAGGGCTCCTGGAAAAAAGGAAAAAGCTGAGGAGGGTAAAACGATGGAGTACGTAAGCTTTGACGACTTCGCGAAGCTCGATTTGAGGGTTGGGAAGATAATCGAGGTCAAGGACCACCCCAACGCCGACAGGCTCTACGTGGTAAAGGTTGACATCGGAGAAGAGGTCAGGCAGCTCGTTGCCGGTCTCAAGAAGTACTACAGGCCGGAAGAGCTGCTCAACAAGACCGTCGTCATCATAGCGAACCTCGAGCCCAAGAAGCTCAGGGGAATTGAAAGCCAGGGAATGCTCCTCGCGGCCGACGATGGCGAAAACGTCGCCCTGCTGATGCCCGATAAAGAGGTGAAGCTCGGGGCAAGGATACGGTGAGGGCTCAGAGCCTGAGCTCCACCCAGTTATCCCTTTTCTTCTTGTAAATCCTCACCAGCCCCTGCTTCTCAAGGCGCTGGAACATTCTCCAGGCTGTCGTCTTTGGAATGCCCAGCATTTCCCTTATCTCGGCCTGTCTGGCCCTCCCACCCCTGTCGAAGAGGTAGAGCAGGGCCTTCTCCTCGTCCTTTGTCAGTTCGTACTCTTTGAGGCGTCCCGCAAAGTCCTCCCTGCTGATGTCGGTTTCTTCCTCATCTTTTCTGTGTTTCATATAGATAACGCTCCCCGCAGCCAGTACAAGAAGTGCCAGGGTACCTATCGTTATCCAGTTTGTCGAGTCTCTATCCGGAGTGTTTGGTGAGGAGCCAGGATGAGGGGGCAGTGATGAGTTGGAAGACTCCGCAGTGGTTTCCGGAACGGACGTTGTCGGCACTTCTGTGGTGGGTCTGTACTGGAGGACATACGAAATTGTGTGATTTCCAGCGGGCATTAGTATTGAGTTTCCCGTTATCTCAAGGGGTATGTCTGTAAGGCCAACTATGAGGGCGTTATCCGGAAAAGTAATTTTAACGGGCACGGTTGAGTTGAAACGAAGGCTCCATATGGCACCGCTTTTTGACGTTAGATCAGGGGTGTAGTAGGTTATCCAAACACGGGTAGCGTTTTCAAAATACACGGTAAGCGTGGAACCGTTTATCTCGTATGGCAGGGGGTTTCCATTCTCATCGAGAACGACAACCCCTTCAACGTTAACTGAAGGCAGTGGAAGGGAAAAACTCACCGTGTAGTTCTCTGGGAGGACAACTTCACTTACCTTAACGTACCCATCGGAATAGACCCCAAGGCTAAGGGATTCGACCGAATACTGCCCGCTTATGGAGGGCAAGAGCAGGATCATGAGTGAAATTGCAAGCACCGATATTGCTCCGCTCCTCATCCAAGCACCCCCCGAGGTTTGGGGAATCCCATAAAAATAATAGGGGGAAATTCACTCATCCTCCGACTCGTTCCAATCGTTGCGCTCCTTCTTTTTGCCGTCGTCATCGGAGTCCCCCTGGCGGTCGTTGTTCTCATCCTGATCATCCTGCTCTTCATATTCCCCATTCCGGTCATCATCACACTCATCGTCGGTGTATTCGTCCCTGTGATCGTCCTTCTCCTTGTGGTCCTCCCTGTATTCGTCCTCGTGCTCTTTCCCTTCCCGGTACTCCCTCTCTATCTCCCTGGTGTCCTCGATTATGTCCTTCAGCTCCTCGTTGATGTCGTGGAGCATATCCAGGGCTTCCTCATACCGGCCGCTCTCAATGAGGGCGTTGAACTCCTCGTACATGATCTGGAGTTCTATCAGACTCTCCTGAAGGTATGTGGCGTTTATGGTTGAGTTCCCGAGCATTGCCATTAGCTTCTGCATGAACCTCATCTGCTCCTGGAGCTTTTCCATAAAAGCCTGGCTGATCTCATCGGCTTTGGCTGTAACGATCTGCTCCTGGAGCTCTTCAACGGCGTCCTCAAGCTCGTCCATGAGCTCCTCCGCATACTCAAGGTCCGCCTTGAGGGCGATGAGGTTACCACTGGCGAGATCCCGGGCAACGACCATATAGGCGGCCTTGGTCTCGTTGTAGAGCTCCGTGACGTAGGTAACGTTGAGACCTTCCGCTTTGGCCTCTTCGATGACCTTTTCAACGTACGGGAGGTACTCCGCGGCCCGATGCAGCTCCTCCCTGGCGTCCATTATTATCTCATAGTACTCCTGCTCGTTCTCCATTTCCCTCTCCCTGTACTCCTCGTAGTAGTCGGTAAGCTCCTCGATGACTTCCCTGTAGAGGTAAAGGGCATTTATAGAGGCGTTTATGCTTCCACTGTGGTTGCCCGCCTTGTAAAGCTCCCACGCCTGGGCGCGGGTTGCCTCAGCCCGGTAGTAGAGACCAAGGGTGTAGTTGGAGATCGTGACGTTGCTGGCGTTGAGCTCCGCTATCAGGCCGGCGGTGTAGTTGGCGACCTTATCCAGGATCACAAGAAGGTTGTACGCCTGAACGCCGCCAGTGTTCGTCCTATTGGTGGCGCTGGTCGTGTTAACCGAAGTGTCGTTGGTTACGGGGATGGTGTTAACCGGTGTGGTCTGACCACTCACCGGGGTCGTGGTTGCCGTGGTGTTTACGCTGGCCGCCCATGCAGCGGTGCTGAGCAGTATCAGTGCTCCTATGGAGAGCACCAGCAGTGTTTTCACACTCATATTCATGGCCTTCACCCGATGTGGGATTATGCTCCGAACCTATATTAGGAACCCGGCGGACTTTGTTCGTTTCAAAACGTTTCTTCGGGTTTCTCTTTCCCAGGAGGGCATTAAAGAAGAAACATGGAGGGATTGAAGGCTTTTCTCATCCCTATTAACCCTAAAACCCCGACTTCTCCGGTCCTCCAGTATCATTACCCTCACCCTTCTCCTGGGGCGCTTGAGAATCTCGATAGGTAGATGTCCCCTCGCGGGAGTTACCGGTCTGGAATAGCCCGGGGCCCTATTTGAGGACTCGGACGAGAGGAACGTTTTAGAGTGTCCCCTTCTTTTCAAGCTCCTTTACAATGAGTGCAACGTTGCAGATACCTTCCAGAACACTTCTAAAGCCAGGGTTCTCACCGAACTGGGCGAATAACGAGCCGAAGCTGGGGTGCCAGGCGTCAACCTGCTCCCTCCCCTTCGCGGTGATGATGTAGACCACCCATCCCCTCTCCTTGAGTATTTCAACCAGCTTCCAGGCGTTCGTCATGTCGTTCTCGTCCCTTATCTCGATCCCATAGGCCTCCTTCACCCTCTCGAACAGCTCCATTAACACCACCTCCCTGTGATCTGAAAATCCGCTTGATAAACCTGCCTCTCAAAGAACCATCCTAATGGCAACCGCGACGAGGAGGAGGGCGAACACCCTCCGGAGGGTCGCGGGCCGGGTCCTGTGAGCGGAGATGGCCCCAAGATGGGCACCCAGGATTATGCCCGGGGCCAGGAGGAAGGCGGTGTGAAGGTCGACCTGACCCAGGCGGTAGTGGGCGATGGCACCCGCGAGGGCCGTGAAGAACAGGGCCAGACTGGACGTCCCTATCGCGTAGCGCATTGGTATTCCAACGTAGGTGTGGAAGAGGGGAACGTTCAGGATCCCCCCGCTTATCCCGAGCAGTCCGCTCATCAACCCGGCGAGAAATCCCACCAGAGGGACGCGGCGGTAGTTGACCGCTGTCGGGCCATCTGCCCCGTTCCCCTTTTTCAGGAGTGAGTAGGCAAGGTACACGAGAAGGACCGCGAAAACCGTTCTTAAAATGGCCTCGGGCAGGAGGGATGAAAGGTATGCGCCCAAAAAGGCGGCCGGTATTGAGAAGGCCTCCTTGACCAGGACGACCCGGAAAAGAACCGCGCCCCTGCGGAGGTGGGTGTAGGCCGAGGCCAGGGAGCTTATCGTTATGCACGCCAAACTCGTCCCGATGGCGACGTGGATGGACTCACCCATGAGGACCAGTGTCGGAACTATGAGGAAGCCACCGCCAACCCCAAGCAGTCCCGCGATGAAACCAATGCCAAGTCCAGCGATGAAATCAATGACGTAAGGGAACATGGGGATCAGTATGGAAGGGGGTTTTAAAATCTGACGGCCTTCAGAAGCCTTAAATACTCTAACTACATAGGGCATTCTATGGGATCACGGGCCGGTCTCTACCACCTGCTCATCGGCCTCGCCTTCACCCTGACCCAGCCAGGTGCGATAGCCTTCGCCAACTGGGATGCCCCCTATGGTTTCTACAAGGACCTCTCCGCCTGGATGGCCTCGGCTGGAGCATTTCTCCTTCTGGTCGCGGCCTACGGGTTCATCCAGTGGAGGAAGGGAAAACTTGGCCCCCTACACCCTCTCCTGGCAGGTATCCTGGCTATCGTTACCCTCGCTATCGGTTACTGGGCGGAAGGCCTTGTCGGAGGAAACTACGGAAGTTCCAGCGTCCTGTTCTTCATCATCGGCAGTTTTCTAGGGCTGATTCTGGCCCTGATGCTGTTTCCGGTGGCGCTGCTGGAAGCCATCACAGGCGGCCTTTACCACCCCTACGACCGGCCCCTTGTCGTAGCGTGGCTTGTTTCGGTTCTCATCACCCTGGCTCTCCTGGTGCCTTATCTCAGGTCACGGCACGGGAAGGCCAAGTCCTTTGAGAACCATCCTGATGGCCAGGAGCGTCATGACCACAGCAAAGGCCCCCTTTAGGGATTCGGCCCTCGTTCTCCGCGCTATCATCGCCCCCATCTGGGCCCCCACAATCAGCCCCGGCACGAGGAGAACCAGCCACCGAACCTCAACGTTGCCAAGCATGTAGTGTTTCAACGCCCCCGCGGTTGCGGTAAAGACTATGGCGAAGCTCGAGGTCGCGACGGCGTAGTGTATCGGGAGGCCTAGGTAGGTCAACAACGGCACGTTGATTATTCCCCCTCCAACACCCAGCAAACCGCTGATAATTCCGGAGAATAAACCGCCCAGGGGAAGGATGCGATAGTTAATCCGGATCTCGCTGGGTCTAACCTCCCCGGGCTCAACGCTCCTCTTCCTGTAGATCCTCAGGGCGACTATCAGCAGGGCCAGTCCAAAGAGGACCTTCATTCCGGAGGCGCTTATGAAGGAGGTCATCCAGGCCCCGAGATAGGCCCCGGGAACCGCGGTCAGGGCCAGGAGCAGACCCGCCCGGTAGTGGATCCGTCTCTGGCGATGGTAGGCTATGGCCGAGCTGAGGGAAGTAAAAACAACCGCGGCGCTCGAGGTTCCGACGGCGCGATGTATCTCCACGCCGAGGAAATTGAGGGTGGGGACTATTAGGAAACCCCCTCCTAGGCCGAACATCGCCGCGAGGATCCCTATGAATACCCCAGCGACGAAATAGCCGGCGTATCTCAGAACGTCCACCTCGACCCACCTACCACTCGAAGACCACTGCCTCTATCAGCTTCGTTAAAGCGTCAACGTCCTCCTCCGAGTCCCCCACGAGTAGTATTCCCCCAAAGTCTCCCCTCTCGAAGGGGATCCCGTTCTTCTCCGCTATGCTGATGACCCTTTCAGGGACGTGGCCAAGGACGATGCCGCCTTTTCCCGGCCTGAAGGATACCCCTATGACCTCTCCATCAAACTCCGGCCTGAATCCAAAGGCGAAGACGTTCCTTCCGGGGATATCATGGTCTGTCAGGTCCTCGATAGCCCGCAGGAAAGCTTTGATCACGGGTTCATCATCCAGGCCAGGGACGAAAAAGGCAATCCTGTCCCCGGTTCCGCTCTCCTCGTCAACCATCTCGAAGACGACCCCATCACCGATCCTGATGGGCTTTCCGTAGGGATCCAGGGCTTCTATGAGTTCATCCGGCCCCATTTTACCACCTCAGAGCATCTTAACCTTCTCCGGCGGACGGATTTTGAGAACCTCGGGGTTTACGAGATCCTCCGGAACCTCGCCCCTTAGGACGGCGAGCAGATTCCTCACCGCCTGAAAGCCCATGTCCTCCATGGCCTCCTTAGAGAGACCGGCGTAGTGGGGCGTTAATACGGTCTCCCACTCGTATTCAAAGAGTTCGTGCTCCTGAACGGGCTCCCTCTCGAAAACATCGGTCGCGTAGCCCTTGAGCCTGCCCTCTTCGAGGGCCCTGACGATGGCCCTTTCATCAACCAGCGTCCCGCGCCCTATGTTCACCAGGTACTTGCCCTCGAGGAGCTTTGCCCTCTTCTCATTGATGATGTGGTAGGTTTCCGGTGTTGCGGGAAGCGCGAGGATGACTATGTCGCTCTCCCTGAGAACCTCGTCGAGCGTCCTGTAGACGGCTCCAACCTCCTTCTCTATGTCCTCCTTCCTCGACCGGGACCAGTAGAGTACCTCCGTCCCCATTGCCCTCATCCTTCGCGCTATGGCCTTTCCTATGGCTCCCATTCCGAGGATTCCGACCCTTTTGCCGTAGACGGTCTCTATCTCCTTGAAGCTGCTCCAGACGGTCCTGTGGGAGTCCCACTTTCCGGAGCGAATGAACTTATCTGCGTAGGCTATCTTCCGGAGGAGAGCTATCGTTAAGCCGACCGCGAACTCGGCAACCGCCTCGCTCAACCATCCCGAGACCTTGGTGACGTATATTCCCCTCTCCGTTGCTTTCTTCACGTCAACGTGGTCGTAGCCAGCGGAGTGACAGCTTATCACCTTGAGCCGTTCGGCCCTTTCGATGACCTCCCCCGGAACGGGGGTGAGTGGCGAAACTATAAGCCCGTCGTAGTCCTTTATTATCTCCTTGAGCTTCTCAACGTTCGGGTAGAGAACGATGTCAACGTCCGTGTACCTTTTCAGTTCCTCGAGGGGTTTGCTCTTCATCTTAAACGTAACCAGAACCCTCGGCCTCATAACACCACCTTGAGACCTCTATCGAAACGACCCTAATAAGATTTCCGGCCCCGGGAAAGCTTAAAAACTCCTCCCTGTTTTCCCTTTAGGTGGTGGTCATGGGAAAGGTGAGGCGTGAGAAGTGGAGCAACGAGTTCAGCGAGTGGTACAACGAGATCCTCGAAACGGCGGGAATAATAGACAAGCGCTATCCCGTCAAGGGAATGAACGTCTGGCTCCCCTACGGTCTCAGGATTATGCGTAACATCGAGGCGTTCATAAGGGCCGAAATGGAGAGAACCGGCCATGATGAGGTCCTCTTCCCCGCTCTCATTCCCGAAACGGAGTTCCAGAAGGAGGCCGAGCACATAAAGGGGTTTGAGGACGAGGTTTACTGGGTCACGCATGCAGGTCTGGACCCCCTTGACGTAAGGCTCATCCTCCGACCCACGAGCGAGACCGCTATGTACTCCATGTTCTCCCTCTGGATCCGCTCCCACGCCGATTTACCCTTCAAGGTCTATCAGATAGTTAACGTCTACCGCTACGAGACCAAGCACACGAGACCCCTCATCAGGGTTAGGGAAATCAGCCGGTTCTTTGAAGCCCACACCGCTCACGCTGACTTTGAAGACGCGGAGAGGCAGGTTAAGGAGGACCTCGAGATATTTGATAGACTCGCGAAGTTCCTTGCACTACCATACATAATCTCCAAACGCCCGGAATGGGACAAGTTCCCCGGTGCCTACTACTCCCTCGGGGCGGAGATAATGATGCCCGACGGCAGAACCCTCCAGATTGGCACGATGCACAATTACCGCCAGAACTTTGCAAGGGCCTACGACATAAAGTACGAGACGGAAACAGGTGAGCATGAGTACGTCCACCAGACGACCTTCGGAATGAGCGAGCGTCTTCTTGCCGCGGTCATATCCGTCCACGGCGACGACAACGGAATGGTTCTCCCGCCAACTATTGCCCCGATCCAGGTCGTAATCGTGCCCATACCGAAGAAAGATGCCAGCGTTGACGTCTTCGCCTACGCGAGGGAAATTGCCGAGGAGCTTAGAAAAGCCGGCTTCAGGGTTCACGTTGATGAACGCGACATAAGGCCGGGCAGGAAGTACTACGACTGGGAGCTCCGGGGCGTTCCCCTCAGAATCGAGGTCGGCCCGAGGGACGTTGAAGGAAGGAAGGCGGTTATAGCGAGGCGCGACACGATGGAGAAGTTCACAGTCGAGCGCGAGAACGTCGTTGAAGACGTCAGGAAGACCCTGGATGAGATTCACGAGAACCTTTACAACAGGGCAAAGGAGTTCCTCGAGGGCCACATCAAGCGCGTTGATACGATAGAAGAAGCTAAGGAGGTCTTCGAGGACAGGCGCGGAATAGTCGAGATTCCCTGGTGCGGAAGCGAGGAGTGCGGCCTTAAAATGGAGGAAGAGCTCGACGCCAAGATGCTCGGCGTTCCCTATCCGGAGGAAAAGGCTAAAGCTCCAGAGGGCAAGAGGTGTCCCGTCTGCGGCAGGGAGGCGAAGTTCATGGCGAGGTTCGCCAGAACCTATTGATTTCCCATTTCTCACACCCCAGGACGTTACTTCCGGGCGTGCTGTGATGGAGGATGCCCTATGATACTGGGACTCCACGACGGCCACGATGCGGGGGCCGTTCTCATCGACGGCAGGAGAATCTTCGCGGTGAACGAGGAGCGCCTGAACCGGGTTAAGAAATACCGCGGTTTCCCAGGACTGAGCGTGAGAAAGGTTCTTGAGATGGCGGGAGCCGACCCCGGGGAGATAGAGGTCATAGCAGTTGCCGGGGTTTTCAGAAGGCAGAAGCGACTCCTTGAACTCGAGAAGAACCTGAGGACGGTTTTCGGGAAAGACTTCAAGAGGAGGGTCATCTTCGTTGAGCACCACCTGGCCCACTCCGCATCGGCCTACTACACCAGCGGCTGGAGGGACGCGATAGTTCTGAGCATTGACGCCGCAGGCGACGGGCTGAGCTCCTCAATTTACGTGGCCAGGGGGGGAGAGATGATCAGAATAGCCCAGAGCACTTACCTTGATTCTCTCGGTGATTTCTATGCCTCGGCCACGGAGCTCCTCGGCTTCCGACCCATGAGACACGAGGGTAAAGTCATGAGCTTAGCCGCCTACGGACGGCCGACCTACGACCTGAGTTCAATAATAGAGGTAACGGGACTGAGCTTTGACAACCACCTCAAGGTCATAGGGCTCGAGGCCACCAAAAGGCTCGCCGAGTTCTTTAACTACCCCCTAGAGCATTCCAGAAGAATAGCCGAGGAGATGAAGCGGGGGAACCTCAGGGGGAGCCTTCAGAGGAAGGCCATCGAGATAGCCGCGAGCGTCCAGCGGCACCTTGAAAAGCTCGTCGAAGAGCTCGGACTGAGGCTCAAGGACAGGGGGCTACCGGTGGCCTACGCCGGCGGGGTGGCCCAGAACGTCAAGGCCAACGCGGTTCTGAGAAAAATCTTCGGTGATGATAACCTGTGGGTCTTTCCGGCTATGGACGACGGAGGACTGGCCTTTGGTTCGGCTGCCTTCGTTAAGGCACAGATGGAGAGACTGGATGGGAAGTGGAAACCTTTCAGGCTTGAGCACGTCTACATGGGGCCCGGATATTCCAAGGATGATGTGGAGACTGTCCTCAGGAGGGAGGGCATTGAATACCTGGAAGCCGATGACGTTCCGGAGTTTCTCGCCGATGTCCTGGACGAGGGAAAGCTCGTCGGACTCTTTCAGGGGAGGATGGAGTACGGACCCAGAGCCCTGGGAAACCGCTCGATTTTAGCTGATCCGAGAGATGAAAGCGTTAAGGAAAGGCTCAACCTTGCCCTCCGAAGGGACGTTTTCCAGCCCTTCGCTCCTTCGCTCCTCCCGGAGAGGGCTGAAGAATACCTGGAGGACCTCGGCGGAAACCCCAACGAGTTCATGACGATGAGCTACCTTGCAAGCGGGACTTTCAGGGAGCTCGCCCCGGCCGTAGTTCACGTCGACGGAACGACGAGACCACAGGCCGTGAGAAGGGAAGTAAATCCCACCTACCATTCCATCATTAAAAAATTCGAGAAGAAAACGGGTATCGGTGCGGTTCTGAACACGAGCTTTAACCTTCACGGCGAACCGATAGTCTGCTCGCCGGAGGACGCCCTACGAACCTTCAGAAAAGCAGGACTGGACCTCCTTTTCATTGAGGGCTTTGTAGTATCACGGTGAGGTCCCTCTGAATTCGGGATTCCCCTCAGAAAAACATCCCTCCTCAAAAACCTCCCCTCCCCATTCCCCGAAAGTCTTTAGTAACGTTTTGTTATCATCTC